>Ga0208643_1000079_pt1 | contig 58490 bp, 67 predicted proteins | sample VirMetDEL_Nov_12_FD_184516 | JGI IMG/M metagenome (GOLD analysis project Ga0208643, IMG submission 184516) | Aqueous microbial communities from the Delaware River and Bay under freshwater to marine salinity gradient to study organic matter... | ecosystem: Environmental > Aquatic > Marine >...
TGCATGGGACAGACTAGAAGTAGTCGGAATCAACCCCGATAATCACAAGTCCATACTCACAAGCACTCTCGTGAATTGCCGAAACGATTTCGGAAAGAGGCAAGTCAAGGTAGCTATCGAGTATCGACTCGAAGAGGGCGGAGCAAGGAACGCCCCATACATATATGCATTCCTCGTCATGTACGATCACAACGGACACCGCAGAAGCGTCATCAAGAATGGCTCATGGGGTTGTCATGGTGAGGATATGATGGAGTTCAAGCTGTGGTTTGCTAAGAAGCTAGGCTATGCAAACGAAGTGCAAGAGCAACGCATCGAGGACGAACAAGACAGAATCACTGAATTCCTGTCATAAAGATTCCCAATGAGTGTGAGTTAGGCGAAACCAACCACTGCAAACGTAGGCTATATGGCGTGTCTACGGCTCATTACACATAGCGATGATACGTCCCCTATGAGGATAGGGTAGGATGTGTCAACCCAACAGCTGTTCCTTCCACCCGTAACCACGGACTTATGGCAATGAACATGAGGGCTGATGGTGGTTCGATTCCACCCATCGCTACAATGGTACTGACCACTAAATCAGGTAGGTCAGCTAAGTAGATACCTGAACCACTGAGCGCGAAAGCGTGGATAGAAGGGATAAACAAAGCCAATCTTATTAATTCAAAATCTTAATTACATGAACAGACCACAAGAACAATACGACAGACTCAATGCAAGGCTACCCTTTGCAGGTGGGTTCGAAACAGCACTCATCGAAGCATGGATGAAGGCTGATGGTATAAACAAAACACGACTTGAAAATGCATTCGAGGACTTATTAAAAGCAAAGAAATAATGATGACAGATAAACAAGCCCTAGCCTTCATGCAGAAGGTAGATGCAAACGCCCCATTCTGGGTGGAGTTGCATGACGAAGACCGACCGACGATGAATATCAACGGCAACGATGTACCACGATGCTTATACAATCTCATGGTCACCAAGCGCGACATCAGGCTGTATGCTGAACTCGGCATGAAGCCGAATCGACACTGGAAGATAGGTGACGTGAAGAAGTACTTCGGACTCAAGGGTGGCAAGCAGAAAATCAAGGACGCCATCTTCACAATCCACGACGAGTTTATTGGACGATTAGAAAACCAAGACAATGAAAATGACTGAGCAAACCTTTACTGCCGTAGCTGATTGGGCAGAGCGCATCCAAATGATGACGCAAGAGAACAGACTTATTAATTCACAGGATATCGTACACGATGTGTTCGGTATGCTACGAGACGACGAACACTTTTTACCACGACTATGAATCACAAAGAACACGGAGAACACCACACGGTCATCATGGGAGCAGTTGCTTGCCTTGATGATGCAGACGGAGAAACGATAGAGGCTGTCATTCGATTGCTAGGCATGACTGAGCAGTTGACTAGACAGCTAGTGATGGGCGCAAACCAAACCTTCCTTGATATACTCATAGAAGAAAAACAAGATAATTATGACAAACTTTGAACAACACATCGGGCAGGCATTGCCTCAGGCGATACTCGATCACATCGACGCACACACTACAGAGGAACTCATGCGACAAGCGGAGAAGCTTAAGTTTGAATCATGGTGTCCCATAGCTATGGAGAATGACTCACCTGAACTACGAAAGGAATTAAAAGAAGCAAGCGAGCTGTTATTTAAATACATTGATTTTCAGTTAGTTACAGATGAAATTTGGAATTCTGAAAACTAAGTCTTATCTTTGTAGCGGCAATGTTGCCAAATCAAAATCTCAATCTAATGAAATTATATGCATCCATACATGGAGTATGTGGACTAGCCGAGGGCTACTCCGATACCACAGCTCAATTCTTCAAGACACTTGAGCAAGCCAAGGAACACAAGGCTAGAATCCTTGACCTTCTAATGAAGGAAGAACACGAGTCGGTGGTTAGTCTTTCCAACGGAATGCAAGATACCATCATCATGAATGACGACGAGTCTGAACACGAGATACTCAAGATAGTCGAGGTCAACCCGCTATGGGATACAGACCACTTCAACCCTGCTAACAGCAGGACGTGCGAGTGGTTGATGTGGAATCAGATGGAATCCGAAGTTATGTACGATGGTGAGTATCTACCCACAGACATGGGGTGCATCAAGGAAGCTACCGATGTTCTCTATGGTACAAACGAATCCATGCTGATGGAGCCTTGGGCTGACTTTGTTGGTGGCATCTTCTACCGAGGTGAAGCCATGCTTGATGCAGACGATGTGTGCATCCACTTCTTTCGAATCCCTAAATCAGACACGCTATGAACAAAAAATATCACATGAAAAAAGAAATCATTAACCGCCTCGAATACGTAGAGGAAACATATGCAGGTGAATTGGAGACGTGGCATGACCCCGTTACCGATACCCACTACCACGTACCTATCGAGATCACTCGCCGTTGGGATGAATCAGAAGCACTGATGCGAGATATTCAAAACTTTAACACCATGACACACGAACGCAAAGAAGAACACATACGCAACCTAGCTTTCTGCATCAACGACGGAGCATCAGGGTATGTAACTGACAACTTCAGGATTGAAGACTTACCTGTACCACAGAGGACAGGCACTATGACACAACAGGACACATATGCCAAGCACAAGGCACGACAAATCTTTGATGCTTTCCTCGAACAAAACCCTAACATCAATGACTAATATAAACAAAGAGGGCTACTACACTGGACCTGAGCTACAATGGAATGTAGAGGACGTTGAGATTTTTGCTCAAGCAAATGACATGGAGTTCTCACAAGAGGATTACAAGCGAATACTCATCGCTACATTCGAAGACAACGAGATGGTGATGAATGCAATCCAAGAATCTATCGCAATTACAATTGACTACATGCTCGATGAGGGCGAACTAAAACGAAAAAACAATGAGTAACTACGCAGTATACCGCGTCTTCCGTGACTGGGAGAAGCGACCACAAGTCCTAATGGATGGACTCACACGAGAACAGGCACAGACTATCGTGAAGAACACACCAAGTAACGACGACAGCATGGTGGTCTTCGATGAAGAACCAAGAAGTAAGCAATGGGGCAGACGATAGTGTGTGTCCGATCAAGTGTACACGTCAACCCAACACAGGACTTCAATGAGTGGGCGGAGTATACATTCAATCAAGTTAAACAGAATTATAAATCAAAAATTAAATCAGATGGGGCGTCAAGAGATGACAATAAATGTAGCCATGCGACGACTGCACAACAGGGGTGTAGCCATCTCTGATATAGCAGAAACATATTCTCTAACTGAGTCAAAAGTAGAATCTATCTTAAACATAAACAAAATGGCGAATAACAATTTAATTACAAACGCTCAGAAAGCGCAAGTCAAAAAGCTGAAGAAACAAGGCGAAACTCACAGAGTGATCGCAAATGAAGTAAACATAAGCGAAACTAGTGTTGGTAGAATACTAAACCCTAAGCCTCGGAACCAAAAAGTTGCTGTCAGTGTTTCAAAACCAAAGACAATCACCAAACAAGTGAGGGTTAAAAGCACTGGAAGTAAATCAAGGTTCAGCTTGTTTTGGGGGGCAATCGAAATCGTAAAAGAAACAGTTTAAAATCATGTACAAAGTTAGATTCCACCTCGGACGAGGCGAACATTTCATGCACTGGCAAGTAAAGTCGGATGAAGGCGTAGTTAGCTACGTAGACCCACAGGATAATCAATTGGCTATGTTAGGCTGTAAGTTAAGCTTGCAACCAACAGCGGCTAAGAAGATTCACGACGGTGCGAATAAGACTGTGTGTGCATGGATAGAGTGCGAGGCTGTCCAAGTACTGGAGGTCAATCGACTCAAGCCAAATGAACAAGACTACCGCATCAAGTTCAACCCGCGTCAAAGTCCTAACTGGACTGACGGATACAATAACATCGTAAGCGGTAACGAATACGAAATACTTTTCACAAATGACAGGACTCTATGGGTGGTTGGTGAGGCTTATGAATGTGGAACTTCCGACTTGGTTTAACAACAAGTTTGGATGGTTCTTTAAAAACGGAAACAAATGACAACACTAGAAAAAGAATTCCCAGACATACACAAAAGTCTGATGATGAAGGCTGATGCCGAGAAGCTATTCATGCAGTTTATGCAGGTAATGAGGTCGCCTGAGGATGATTACTACGACGGAACACTAGATATTAAACTTAAAAAACTATACGAAGATGGCGTGGGATACGGATTCTGAAATTACACAACAGCTCTGGAGTTATGAGCGAGACGGCAAGACATACTACACCCCGTCTGGTGCATACGCTGAGAAGACAGGCACTAACATTCAACAGGTATTAAGCATTACATATGACTAACGAACAAGCAATTCAAATCGTCTTGGAAAACAAAGACCCCTCTAACGCAGAACGTTTAGCAGCTATGTATGCTTGCGACGATATACTTGAAATGGATATTGACGTATGGCTAAGTAAAGATGTGTCAGAGTATCTGCCTCAGTTCCCTGACATTGCAGAGAGTTTGGTCGAAGACCTCCTCAAAGAAGACAGCATATCAGTAGAGCGTGTGGCTAACAGCTTGACCGAAGTGTCGAGGTCTATGTACTACTACGTTAAATTCTATGAAATCCTCAGCAGTTACGACATGGCATTGTCAGAACGCTGACAAGGGGAGAGGCGTATGGTGTGCAGGGAGATCCTGCAACGTGCCAGTTGCCTAGCGATAAGCACCATTGAGAGCATTGAGAAACAAAGTCTCTCCTTCCCTTGGATTAATCACAATTAAACTTTAACTTTGAACCAGCAAAACAAATGAATGATGACATTAAAAGGCTACAAGAGGAGTACTATGTTACCCTCGACCTCACCCCCAACACATCTAGGAAAGCACCACAAGTTCAGTCACGAGCCGCGCTAATGGTAGCTATGGCTCAGCACATGACCAAAACGGAAGTAGGCAAAAGCTTTGGTAAAGACCACAGCACAGTAGTACACCACACTGGTCAGCACGAAGCTAATATGTTTTCATGGGATGGGTACCAAGACAAGTACCTATTGGCTGTAAGGCTGTGCAATATGCACCTCCGATATAACAGCATTGAGGACAAACTAAAAACTATTCGAATCCAAATCAAAAGGCTAGAGGGTCTAGCTGAAAATCTAAAACAAGAACTCGTATGAGTAATTACAAATTCAAGACCACGAACATCCGTGGCAAGCAGTACGTTGAAGTCAACGAACGAATCAAGTTCTTCCGACAGGAGGAGCAGTACAAAAACTGGAGTCTTATCACAGAGTTTACTGTGTTGGATGAGGCTCAATGTGTATGCAAGGCGTCTATCGCTGATCCCGAACACCGCATCATATCAGTAGGTCATGCACACGAAGTGCAAGGCAGTAGCAACATCAACAAGACTAGCTACGTAGAGAACTGCGAGACATCTGCTATTGGTCGTGCGTTGGCTATGTTGGGTATCGGTATTGATACATCAATCGCTTCAGCTAACGAAGTGTCTGATGCAATTGCCAAGCAAGAGACCGCTGAACCTACCAAGGCTAATAAGATGATTAAGAAGGTGCAGGAGAAGTTTGACACTGACCCGCCTGAGAACATCATGGACAAAGCTGTTGCTTACATCAAGTCGCAGACCGACAAGAAGAAAGCATATGAGTCTATCGTAGGTAAGTATGGTGACAGCCTCACAGACAAGCAGATGTCTGGCTTACAGAAGTTTGTACGATGAGCAAGTACCCAGTAATGAACCGTAAGCTAACCAATATAGCTACGTTTAATAGGTTTCGAACACAATGCCTGAACTCTACGATGCGTAAAGATTGGGTAGACAACAGCGTTGAGTTACCTATATGTACTGGGCTTTACTTCATTAAGCACAAGGATTTTCTCGGTGATGTGGACATTGCAGAATATCACATCAACACAAAGGGTAAAGCCTTTTGGTGTACCCCTGGTCAACCTACACACTGGGCTGAGATAGAAACCTATGAATACATGCTTGAAGACGGCACACCATTATACGAAGACCAATGAATATATCAGATAAATTAATGGAGCGGTACGGCAAGTCTCACTTATCGTACTCATCTCTCAAGCAAGCCCTAGGCGATATGGCTCAGTTCGATCGCTACATGAAGGGAGAGGTAAAATACAAGTCAGATGCGCTAGAATTCGGTACTATGTACGATATGTTGTTGTTCGAACGGGACAAAGCTTTCGAGAAGTACACGGTCATGTCTCCATCTGCTATCGTAACCACGTTATCAGACAAGGCTCAAGCCTCTAAGAAACCTACACTTACTGCCGAATACAAGGCTAAACTGAAGGAAATCAAAGAGGAGGCTGCCGAGGAAGGCAAGACAATTGTGTCAGGCGATGAGTGGAAGATGGCTAACGACATGATCGACAGGCTAGCCACATGCGGTTTGCTTGACTCTCACCTCAAGGGTGACTATCAGGTAGGGTTCCTCGAAGAGTTACATGGCATACAAGTGAAGGGATTCCTCGACTGCTTAGGCGATGGATTCATTAGCGATAGTAAGTCAGCGCGTAGCTCGGAGAAGTTTCGGTATGCCATCAAAGACTTCTCATATGACATCCAAGCTTACATCTACACACAGGTGTTTGGAATAAAAGATTTCTATTGGGTTGTTCAAGAGAAGACTTATCCGTACCTTCCTGCCCTCGTTAAATGTTCTGACTCCACCCTGTTTACAGGAGAGATGAAGTTTCATGATGCACTAAAGCGTATCACCAACTTCCTTGAGCAAGACTATAATCCACAAACAGATTACCTAAACTATGAAGTATAAAAAATTAATCAAACGAACTTTTCTTATTGCAGGTGCAATTATTTTTCATGTCTTATTTACTAACTTTCTCTACAAATGAGTGAACAAACAAAGAAGTACGAAAGCGTACTAGTAGGCTGGGCCGATGAGCCAAGCTACAATGACAATGGCGAGTTGATGGGGTGGTCTTTCCGCCTCAAGGACAACGAGCTTAAGGATGCCATCGACCAGTACACCACCAAGCGTGATGCACAGGGTCAGGGCGGCAACGTTAGATTTCGACTATTCATGTCGAAGAATGGCAAGCCATGCCTAAGTGTATGGGATCCTAACAGTGAAGCGGCGCAAGAGCGTCGAACGGCAACTAAATCCGAGGGGTCGTCTGACCTTCCGTTCTAACAGGTTGTTTTAATAGGATACGGGGGGTGGAGCGAAAGCTCTGCCCCCTTTCTTTCCTCTACTATTATGGGACGACCTATATACTCCATGACCGCAAAGGTCACAACGATTAAGAATAAGCGACCACAGTCTAGAAACGTGTGGATCGTAAGCCAATACAGCGAACCTATGGACATCATGAAGAACGATGGAAAAACAATGTCTAGGCTTGAGCGTGAGTTGTTTACTGCTAAAGCTAAGAACAAGACCATTGTGATTGATTCCATAACTTCGATAAAACAAGTTGGAACAACATCACTACCAAATGAAACATAGCAACAAACAAGTAGGGGGTAAGCACTACAAGGAAATGAAGATTCAACCCACTGACTTCATAGCCGCCAATGACATACCCTTTATAGAGGGGAATGTAATTAAATACGTATGCCGACACGAATTCAAGAACGGCAAGGAGGATGTCCTCAAGGCTATCCACTACTTAAATCTATTACTCGAATACAAATACTCGGATGAACGTAACGATATACAAAGACCTGTACAAGAAGTCAAAGGCGGATGCCCATGTGATTCCGATTGTGACTGCCCTCAAAAGAATACAGGAGGGGACTTCTGCGCCAACGATTGAAGCTGTACGTGGTGGAGAAAAAGATTTTAAAAAGAGCCTACCCGTTGTATTGTTCAGCGGTGAGTTTGGCGACAGGAAAGACCAAGCAATTGAGAAGCATAGCGGATACATTGTTTTGGATTTCGATCACATTGATGTTAATGTATCCAAGGCTCTCCTCAGTACCGACCCGTATGTATACAGCTGCTGGGTATCTCCGTCAGGCGATGGGCTTAAGGCGTTAGTTAAGATAACGCACCCTGAGCGTCACCGTGATCACTTCCGTGCGCTACGCACATACTTTAGCAAGCAGTACGACCTAGAGGTAGACGAGTCTGGCATCAATGAATCCCGTGCATGCTTTGAATCATACGACCCAGACATCATCATCAAAGATGAATCATCTACCTTCGGAGCATTCGCTACAGAAAAGAGTGAATCACAGGTAGCTGTCTCACAATCAGGGGTTTACACGGATTACTTAAAGTTAAATCTAGCTGCACGTATGATACGTCAGTGCGACGATGGGGAGAAACATGCTACCCTGCTTCGTGCCGCTAGGCTGTGCGGTGGGTATGTAGCCGCTGGACGTATGGAAGAGGACGAGGTAGTGCGTGTACTAACCCGCGAGATACTCAAGCGCGATGTAGATGATGAGAAGCACACCGTCAACACGATACGAGACGCTATCGAAAAGGGCAAGCAAGACCCTATCCGAGCTACCATCGACGACGAGAAGAAGGCACAGCGTGAGATGTTAGTGAATGATGGGGATATGTCTTTCATATCATCAGATGACGAGGACTTCAGGTGGATTGATGACTACGCTAATGGACGTATACCCGTAGGCTTAGACACAGGCGACAAGGATCTCGATCAATACTTCAGGTACAAGCGAGAGTTCACTATCATCAATGGACACAGCAACGTGGGTAAAACCACTATGGCTCTGTATCTCATGGTTAACGCTACCGTGCGACACGGGTGGAAGTGGGTGGTATACTCATCAGAAAACCGAACAGCATCCCTAAAGATGTCTCTCATACAGTTCGCGCTTAACAAGCCAATCAGCTCTATGAATTACATGGAAAGGAAGAAGGCATATGAGTGGGTTGGAAAGTACTTCACTGTAATTAGCAACAAACAAGTGTACAGCTACTCAGATATTATCGTATTCCTTGAGAAGGTAATGAAACAACAAGAGGTAGATGCTGTATTTATAGACCCGTACAACAGCCTAAAGCTAGACATGGGTAAGTCAGGTATTGGTGTACACGAGTATCACTACGAGGCGGCCTCTGAGTTCCTTACATTCTCGACAGCAAACAACATCGCAGTGTGGTTAAACATGCACGCTGTTACAGCTTCACAGCGAATCAAAGGTGAGGATGGGTTGCCTGTTGCTCCATACGCTGAGGACACAGAGGGAGGAGGTAAGTTTGTTAACCGAGCTGACTCGTTCTTAACTATACACAGAAAGGTACAGCATCCAACCCCTGCGGAGCGTAAGATCACAGAATTCCATGTACGTAAGGTGCGTGACGTTGAGACAGGCGGTGAGCCCACACCGCTTGAAGAGCCATTCCGATTTGAAATGAACACATCGAGAACTGGATTCCGTGCGTTTAAGACTCAGAGAATGATGTTTGAGTCTGTTGATTTAGACGGAAGTAAGCAAGAACCCTTTGTTTTTCCCGTGAACTCTTCGTTTTTAGACAACTAGGCTGTATCTTAGCCTAAGTGAAACGACAGAAAAGCGGGACTCCTAAGCGTAAATCAGCAAAAAAGCGCAATTTAGGTAAGTATAAAAGCGGATTAGAGAAGACATGTGCGGACTTGTTGTCTGAGCATAAGCTTGCTTTCACCTACGAGACTCATGAGTATATGCTCATGGAGAAGTTTAGGTATCCAGGAACTTACCTGAAGATGACTACTAAGCGGAAAGACTTGTCGGATCGTACTGATGCGATAGTCCTTCCCATTAAATACACCCCAGACTTCGTAGGACCAAACGGAGAATGGATTATCGAAACCAAAGGGTACACTCCTTCGCATCATGACTTTCCGATGCGTTGGAAGCTGTTCCTTAAGCACTTGATAGACTCAGGAGAACCAGTCCCCGCTTTGTTCATCTGTAAAAATAAACACCAGATTGAGCAAGCTATAGTGAAACTTAAAGAACTAGGATATGGCAAAAAACGAGTTAACAAAGGAACAGCTAGGAGCTAGCTACAGAATAGCCACCGTAAGGCTTCACGAACTCATTGATGAGTTTTTCGAAGAGCTATTCGATGAGAACGGAGACCCCCGTGAGGATTCTGGCAACATAGCTAATATGATTGCTGGCGTTCGTGTTATGATGGATCAGGAGCTAGACCTTGTCAAGGAGGCTTCATTTGAACACTCTGAAGCAAACTACGATGCAAAGTCAAAACAGGAAACGATATTCGTTCTCAACAGGAAGGGTAGCTGAAGTACGTTTTGAACGCGCGGCAAGAGACTTAGGTCTTCAAGTCGTAAAGTCAGGCAGGAAAGATGACGTGCATATGCATGTTGATTTCTGGATGCAGTACGAAGGAGTTGACGGCAAGTGGGGAGTGGACGTAAAGGGCAACAACCTGCCAGATGAGATTTGGTGTGAGTTTAAAAACGTAGCTGGCAATCCAGGCTGGATGTATGGGGGTGCTAAAATCATAGCGTTCGATATGCCAGAGGAAGGTGGATTTAGTATCGTTGATCGCGAAGACCTAGTGTCTTACTGCGAGGATAATGTGGAAGATGTATTTGTGTCGCATAAGCGAGATTCATACAAGAAAAAGTACACTCGAAAAGATCGAGAGGATGTCATAACAACACTTAACTTGTTGGACCTCAAGTCTTTAGAAACGTACAGGGTGTGGAAGTATTTTAAGGACTATTGACTATCTTAGTAGTCCGTTTTTTAATTTTTTAATTTTTTTAATATGTATGATCCTTCACTTGTCCCTTGGGGCGAGGTAGGGTATGCTGTCTATAAGCGTACCTATTCCAGACAAACTGCCGATGGCAAAACAGAAGAGTGGGAAGACACCGTTGATCGAGTGATTGATGCGTGTCGTGACCAACTCAACGTAGGCTTTACCCAATTCGAAGAGGGTGAGCTGAAAAAAATAATGATGGAGCTGAAAGGCACCGTGGCAGGGCGATTTCTCTGGCAGCTAGGTACTAAAACAGTTGACCGATTGGGGTTGCCGTCTCTACAGAACTGTGCGTTCGTAGTGGTAGATGACCCTATTCGTCCATTCACATGGGCATTTGAGATGCTTATGCTTGGCTCAGGCGTAGGATTTAACATCCAGCGAGAGAATGTATACCAACTACCAAAGGTTAAGAACCGAGTTAAGGTAGAGCGTATGGACGAGAACGACGCAGACTTTATCGTGCCTGACAGCCGTGAAGGATGGGTAGAGCTTTTACAGCGCGTTCTAGAGGCTTCATTCGTTACGGGTGAGGACTTTACATACGCCACACATCTTATTCGATCTAAGGGCTCTGCTATTAAAGGATTCGGAGGGACAGCTTCAGGACCTGAGGATCTGGTCTGGGGTATGCAAGAGATCAATGAAATCTTAAACAAGAAATCAGGTCAGCGCCTCAGTCCTGTTGACTGTCTCGATGTAATGAACATCATTGGTAGAATCGTTGTGGCTGGTAACGTCCGTAGGTCTGCACAGATTGCTATCGGAGACTGCGATGATGTAGAGTACTTGCAAGCAAAGCGTTGGGACCTAGGTGGTATCCCTAACTGGAGAGCGATGAGTAACAACTCTGTCGTTTGTGATGATGTCTCAAAACTACCTGCTGAGTTCTGGGAAGGATACAACGGTAACGGAGAGCCATACGGACTAATTAACCTAGAGGCTTCACGACGCATGGGCAGAACATTTGAAGTCGAGTACCCAGATCCAGACGTGCAAGGGTTTAATCCGTGTGCTGAGCAGTCCTTAGCAAACTTCGAGACGTGTTGCTTGGCTGAGATTTACCTCCCTAACATTGAACACTATGAAGAGCTAAAGAAGGTTGCGCGTTACCTATACAGGATCAACAAACACAGCTTAGCTATCAAATGCGCTGTAAAGGAGACCGAGGATATCGTACACAAGAACATGCGCATGGGTATCGGAGTCACTGGATATTTGCAAGCGACTGAAGAGCAAAGAGGTTGGTTAGCGGATTGTTATGACTATATTAGAGCATATGACAAAGAATACTCTGAACTGGCAGGATATCCAACATCCATTAAGCTTACAACAGTTAAGCCATCTGGAACGCTTAGTTTACTTGCTGGCGTTACACCAGGAGCTCACCCTGGATACAGCGAGTACTACATTAGACGAATCCGCATGTCAGCTGATAGTAGTCTGGCACATGCCGCCAGGGAGCACGGGTACCCTGTGGAGTTCGTGCTAAACTTTGACGGCACAGAAGACAAGTCTACTATTGTTGTAAGCTTCCCATGTAAGTTCCCTAAAGGAACCATGTTCGCTAACGACATGACAGCCTTGGATCAACTAGAGGTTATCAAGCGTCTGCAAGCTGAGTGGTCCGACAATGCTGTATCCGTTACTATTTACTATCGTAAAGAAGAACTGGACGGTATTAAGGAGTGGCTCGATAAGAATTTCAAGAACGTGAAGTCTGTATCATTTCTGCTTCATAATGAGCATGGATTTAAGCAGGCTCCTTTGGAGGAGATTGACGAAGGCACGTACTTGGAGATGCGTAAGACGGTGACACCGATTACGTCAATAGCCCAGCTAGAGATGGACGAGGTGGAAATTGATGACTGCGAAAGCGGTGCATGTCCAGTACGATGAAGCGTATAGATCAATGCTGGATATCCCAGCTGTATTACTTGAATGGGAAGGGGCTTCGGCCCCTTTCTAGTTTCAAGACAGGTCGTGGTTCCTCCCTATAAAAAGGATCAAGTTCGGCACCGTAACATATTGTCCCCCACTGACCTAGAAGCATTGAGAAGTCAATTACATTGAAGTACCCATTTCCGTTCAGGTCTCCTTCTAGCCAATTAGGATTTTCCCAGTTTGCAAGCATAAGCATGAGGTCTACCATACCCACTACGTGGTCTCCGTTTATGTCGCCTAAGCAATAAGGATCCTGATCAGTAATTCCTGGGCGAGCTATTGGGAGGATGTAGTGCATACGCTCTATCTGACCAGGGGTGAAGTTAGTCCTACATGAATCAGGATAGTAATCCATGTGATTGTTTGGCTCATAGCCGTACAGTTCTGGTGGACATACTGGATTTACACAGTTCCAATTCACCTTAGTGGGAGGGGTATCACAAACAAGGTCTCCTGTTTCATCGCAAGGCCCTAAGTTTTCACCACAAAAGCCTACGTCTTGGAAGACATGCCTCAATCCTACGTAGTGACCTACTTCGTGTATTAATGTTTTGTTTTGGTCTCTATCGTCAAACGCGAGCTGAGGTCCGTAATTTCCAAACACATCGGACCGAACCCACACTCCTTCAAGATCAGTAGTGGATGTGTATGATGTCCAGGCAAATCCAAGTATCCCATTGCAGAAGGTGGGGAATATATGGACGTTCATGTATATCTCTCTATCCCACACTAGATCTTCTACGTAAGCATCCATCCACTGAAACCCGCTCTGACTGTAAGGCACACATACGCTGTTCTGCCCTAAGATCACGGGAGCACCCCAGAACTCATCGAAGTTATGGTATATAATATCTACAAGATCAAAATTAATCATAGCCTCATCGAACTCTTCATTTAAATGCTCGTGAGCATCCATGATGATATCCTCAGGTATATAGCTGTCTGGGAAGCTGTCGGTGTAGTGTATGTGATAAACGTAGTCTATTTCCTCCCATTGAATAGGCTCTGGAACATACCCCATCATCCTGGGCTGCAAATCTTCGTTACCGAATACAGCGCAGGAGTCCTGTCCTACAATCACGTACTGTGAGAGCAGGCATAGCGTCAGGAGAAGTAATCTCATTGCACTTGGTTCTTGGCTAGAAGAAGTTTCACCTCTTGAACTTCCCTCAACAGCTGCTTTATATCCTCTTTAAATTCAGAGTTATCAGCCTCAAGGACAGCAACACGAGCTGAAAGCTTATTGTAGTCCGCTTGAAATTTTATCCAACCACCGACCAAAGCTCCCGCCACTGCTAAAAATTCAAAATGACTTAAGTTTTCAGGCATCACTTCCTGGTTTTTTCTACGGTCCTACCAGCAAAGTAAGCTCCGAATACAGTTAACATTAATATCTCCAACAAAGATACGTAACTATCTTTTACGTTAAATGGCTGGTTATCAAGGCTATCCAAAAACATTGTTGTTACAAAAACAACTATTAAAACAATTAACATAACTGGACGAATCAGCTTAGCAAGCTTAATATCGCTACTCATGTCTGCCTGCCAGCGCTCCGTTACATTCTTCTGGAACTGAATCTCTGCATCTATCTTAGCCTTTGCTTCGGCTGGATCAATACCTGATTCTTTCTTGAGTAAGTTCTTTACAATGCCAAGCCCTCCTTTGTCTGGAAGCAAATCACCTACTGTGTCAAGCACACCAGGTGCTTTTAGCTTGAGCCAACCCCCTAGCTTAGTGTCTTTAATCTTTTCCACGTAGCTGTTCGTATTGTTTGTTAAACTGCATCAACAGGCTCCTCTCTTTCTCGTATAGTTCGTAGATCCTGTTCTGTTTCTCAACGTAGTTCTTAATATCTCTTGCTTCTTTACGTAGCTTACGAAGTCTCTTGATCTTCTTCTCTGTTGACTTGCGAGCAGACTCTAGCTTCATTATACCTTTGTATCGCTTGTCGTTCTTGTCTTCTGCTTCTTTTCTCTCTTTATACAGTTGAGAAACTAAATTAGCATTGTCGGTGTAAGTGTCTGAGTCATAGTACTTTGACGCCTCACCATACAGCTTTCTTAAGAACGGGAAGTCGTTTGCCTTCATAGGCACCTTCTCTCCCTCCTTGATCGTTTCGAAGAGGTCTTTACCTGTACCAAGGGATCGAGTAATGAACTGACCAGCACCACCGATGTAGTACTCAAATCCGTACCAAAACTTGTCTGGGTTAAAGTCTGCCGATCCTGGAACCTGCTCGCTTCCACCTGTAGCTTCGTTTATCCACTTAAAGAAATTTCTAACCCCTTCAGGTGATCGGTATGACATCTCAGCCTGTGGCTTAGGCGCACCCACTGGGAACTGCTCCCTGTATACAGAGCTACCGAAATAAGTTTCATTTACAGCAATGTCAACGAATGGCTTCAGTATAGTTGGCGATGCACCTTTAGCTAGGTACTTTGCCGCGTCCTTGGATTGACCGAAGCTGATTGGAGAGAACGAACTGAACGCAGAGTTCAACAAGAACATACCAGCATCTAATGGCTCCCTCTGTCCGTTAGCAGCCTCAGCCATAGAGCTACCCATGTTTGCAAATACGTTGAAGCCGTATGGAAGAGGTATCTTGAAGTAGTTCTTTCCGCTATACATGATGATCAGGTTACGCTCCTTCTCGTAGTCTGGAATCTTTTCATAGAAAGAAACCCCATCCTCGTCGTCGTCACTCATCGCAATGTTGACCATCGTAAGCATACCAGTAGTCAGGGACAGCCCAAAGGCCATCTTCTGGGCTCCGTTAAGTCGATTAAACCAGGACTCAAGCTCTCCGTTAGGTTTACGTACATCCTTCAGGGTACCAAGTGATCGAGCAAGCCTTACAGTACCCTGTACAGATGCGTTGAAGAACATGTACCATGCGTTAGCCATTGGTCCGAGCTCACCTGATCTGTTGAAGTTCACCGTGATGTTCTTGGAAAGCTCTGCCGCCTTCTCTCTGCTTACCCCCGCCTTTCTAGCTTCGATATATGCTGCAAGACGAACAGAGTTCTCAAACGCATCATTTACGTTCTCAATAACCTCTATGCTGTTCTTAGCCATCCATTCGGATGCTTTCTTGGCTTTGCTCTTCTCGTTGATCTCTGACTCGATCTCAGCTGCAATCGTACCTACGTCTTTTACAAATCCCCATCCCGTCTGACCGCCATCCTCTTTAAACTCCTCGAAGTATGCGGCCATCTCTGAAGGCAAGTCCTTACCTACTGCATTCTTAAGTAGGGCTGGAAGGGTTTGCTTCACACGGGTCATCACCTTGGCTGCGATGTGGCGCCCTGGAATCTGACCGCCTGGAATGTCTGCCTCCGCCATAGCATTAAACAACGCTGACTGGATGTCCCTCGCAAAGTTGGAGATTATGAATTCAGGGTTAGCCGTTGTGAATGAGCGTCTTAGGAAGCCAGAGAACCTACGCATAGCCTTACTGAAAAGGTCAAGCTTCTCAACCCCCATGTTCTTCAACGACTTAGCCATGTCTGGATTGGCAAACACAATGAATTGTTGCTCACCATTTACTCTTACGCCCACCGCGCTCTGCGCATCGAACGGAACCTCCTTAGCGAGTCTCCACACCTTAGGGTTAGGGTTATCTTTTACGAGATTGTAAAGTGATGATAGTGCTTCGTTCTTACGTGCTTTGGCGTGTACAGCTGCGTTCTGTGCAATGGCCTGTGCGAGTACATTCTGTGCTTCGCTCTTACGACCTCTTGCCCGCTTCGTTGTATCTCCGTATACGCTCATGCCTGCTCCGCCTGTTGGGTAGAGCGAGGTGTCTGCGTTTTGTTCATCCAAAGCCAAACCTCCAAGAGGTACGTAGTTTTGGAACATAGCTTCAAAAGCGTCGATAGTGGACTTTTCTTCGAGCCCGAAGTCTACCATAGTCTTTCTAGTATCCGCTGTTATGGCATCAACCTTAGCGGCTACTGACTCAAGAGCAGCTTTCTTTTCGGTCGAAAGGCTGTTCATGATCTCGTCAGCCCTCTCGTTGGTCATACCACTACCAGCCTCGTCTTTACCTTCTGTACGCTCTGAAATGACAGCATTACGTTCTTTCGCGTGTCTTGCGATGAGATACTCCGATACATCTTCTGAGTTAAGACCTTTGTCCTTCATCTCTAGAGAGATGTCTTTTACCTTACCGTCCAGCTTGTCAAGATCGTTGGCTGTCTTACCGTAAAGAAGAGCCTCAGCATTGATGAAATCCTTGCTCAGGTCAACCACTTTACCTTTAGCTGACTCGATAGCTTTTTGCATACGCATAACGTTTGCATACTTGTTGGCGAACAGCTGATCCATACGAGCCATGAAAGCCTGGAATCCGTTTAGGTTGTTAGGCTCAAAAGGGAGTTCAGTTTGATTGTCTAGGCTTAATCCTAAGTCTCTTGATTCTCTAACCACTACCTCTGCGGTTCGTCTCGTCTCATTTTTACTTTTAATGCCTTGGGCTTTACTGTCTTTATCAATACGCACGGTGGAGTTATCTGGATCAAAAGCCCTGCCTCTAATTCCAATAGCCACCTGTGTGTTCATCAATCCTTGCTGCTCGCTTTCAGATTTTTTTCTTAAGTCAACATTTTCATCAACCAAGCCTTGACTTTTGTCTTTTGACAGTCTCTTATACTTCCCCCCAAACACCTCCGCAACGTGATAAGCTTTAGTCGGTATCTTGGTTTGAGGTAATGGAACTTTGTTTCCGTTCCTGTCTTCTAGTTGAGCTCCGTCAACAATCTTTCCGTCAACAACAGCAGCAGGAACAATTAAACCTTGAAACGGATTATCTTTATTGGAATCAGTTCTGGATATAAACCCTTCTATTTTAGCCCTGGCGGTTTTACCCTTTTTATTGTACTTAAATGGTATTACAGTATAGGCGACAATTTCCCCTTTTTCAACTCCCGCTTTTTGCCATATTGAATCATTGTGCTTGTTTAAAAAAAGAGTTTTAGAAATAGTTCGATCTTTAAACAAAGACTTCGCTATTTCAGTTCTTTGATTAAAGCTGAAAGCCCTGGAATTTTCACCAATCAGCTGAGAAATTTCATTGTACTGGTCATCAGTAAGCACTACATCTTCGCCAGTTTTTATCAAGTCAAACACACTTTCGAGTCCAGTTCCTCCTTCAAGTAAGTTTCGAACGCTATTCTTTAGGGGTGCGTCTTTCTTAAAAGAAGAGTTTAAGAAATCAATAAGCCTTTGCTTTTCTACAAATCGCTTTAACGAACCATCTCTAGATTTGTATCTACCCAAAAACATATCGCTAAACACAAGAGGGTTACCCAAGGTTGAGTCAGGGCTTAACAAGGTTTGGTAAACGGTTATATATCCTATGTCCCCGTCTTTCATCCCTTTGGCTTCTTCAAGAGCCATTCTAATTAACGTAGCTTCAATAGCCTCGGCCTTAGCCCTGTCTATGTGAGCTGATATCAAGGAAACGCCTCTTTTCACCAAATCTGCAACCCCAGACTTATCCTTAGTTTGATCAAAGCCTACCGCAAAAGCTGAAGTGTTTTGAGTATCAGCCTGCATAGTACCTCTATTCGCTTCTTTTCCAAGAAACTCTTCTGGCTCTACGTTTAATACACGAGCCTCTAAACCTTCTGATAGGTTTGTTTTTCCCTGAGCAACGCTATCGCCGTCGCCTGCCTGATCAATGGGTATAAAATCTGAATGAGCCTCTATAGTAACCGATCCGTCACCGTTGTTTCGAATGCTGTATGCAAACTCACCTGCTTGATTCTTAGGAATTAAGAAAGCGAAGTCCTCCATAGTGCTACGGACGGCATCCCCGTACTCGTTTTGAGACTGCATGTTTCTCAACCCTTCCGTGAAGATGGTGTCGCTAAACACTACTGGCAACTCAGACTTACTTTCTATTTCAGAGCCACGACTATTAACAAACACCTCGGTTCGACTCTCTTTTCTGCCTCCTCTTTTGCTTAACCCGACCACCTCCAATATACTTCTCGCTAATGACTCAGTAGCGCTATCCCTGTCTGAAGAACTGGAGCGACGATCCGCAGCTCTTTGGTTAGCGGTAAATTTCATCTCAAATGGAGTTTGTAGCTTTGGCTCCATGTCAACTACCTCACCTGTAGACTTATCTACTTTAGGTCTTGGTGGGTTAATTTTTTTTGCTTGTCCGTTTTCACCTACGTAAGTAAAGCTACCAAGAACGTTACCTCTTTTGCCGTTTCCAGTCTCCTTAATCCACCAGTTTCTGAAGTGCCAGTAATCATTAACAAACACCTCATCATACAGCTGATATTGTTCACCCATTTTGTTAAGAAAAGTCTTAGCGTATCTAACTTTCTTTCGGATAAGGTCTGGGTAAGCTGTTGACTTAAAACCTCCTCTGTTCATTCCTAGGTCTCTTGCGTCCATATCTGCCCCTTGGGACACCCTACCCCCTTCGAACTCTACTCCGCTTCTCTCAGCGGCTCTAAATTGACGCACAAAGCCTTGTAAGTCGCTTTCGGTAATCTGTTCTTTTAACCCTAGCAATCTTCTGAAGAAGTTTGCAATCTTCTGTATTGTTGACTGTCTAGCCTCTAAGGAGGTGCTGTCAAGAGCGTACTCTAATATGTTTACTATTTTCTCCTCTATTAGACTCTCAGAATCGTAATCAGAGTAAGTTTCTTCTACGGCCCTTTCGATATTCCTAGCGTTAATGCCTCTAATTGACCTTAGCTCTTCTAAGAACTGTTGCTTTTGCTGAGGTGTAAACGTCATAAACGCAGCATGCAGAAACTCGTGCCTAACCGTATTAGTCCCTGTACCAGCTTTTTCTAGGTTTATGTGTACGGTTTTACCCTGTCTAAACATACCCAACGACGTCGCTCCTGTAGCGTTAAAGAAGCTTTGCTCTGTAGTGTGTACAACAGCATTAATACCCAAAGGCTTAAAAGCCTTGAGAAGGTTGTTTACCCTACCCACAACGTCTCTATACTTAGCGGCAAGGGGTTGACCCTCCAAAGCTGTTGGGCTCATGAGGTTATTAGCATCACCCTCTACCCCTTCAATAGGCGCATCTTCATCTCTTTGCATGCCAGAGTCCTCCTGCGTCTCACCTTCCTGGTCCTGCGCGTCGTCGTCTGTATTCTGCTCAGGAGAGTTTGCTTCTTGAGCCACCTCGAAGGCTTCTCGCTGGGCCTCCATCTGACCGTCAACCTCTCTCTGAGCAATTACGTCTGGATCTGACTCTATCTTCGCTCTATGAGTTTTCTCTTTAGTCTCTCTCTCCTTGTTTACTTTGTCAAACTCCTGCTTGTACAGCTCATCTAACCCCTCAACACCAGCAGATTTAGCCGCTTCTGTTTCTAGCTGTTGCTTCTTTTCTACTAAAGACTTGATCTCCTGGACTATAGCTCCCTGAAACTCAGGGTCATTTGATGCTTTGTGCTGTTGAACAAGAGCGCTTATAGCTCCTTGAGTCCTAGCGATCTCATCAAACCTTTCTGGGTCTGCCTGAGCCATTACGTTGTACGCCCTAGCCATAGCCGACTGACTAGCCGTAAACTTTTTAGTGGCAATCTCAAGACGCTTCATAGCGTCCTTCTTGGCGGTCTGCGTGACTGCCTTATTAACAGCCTCAGCTGCCTTTGCCTGCTCCTTCTTGGCTTCAATAGAGGTTTTGTGCATTGTAGCAAGAGTTGCCTTTGCAGCACCCCCCACTGTCCCGCTAAGACCTCCAGCAATTCCACCCATAAGCAGACCAGCTGTCGCACCTTCGATAACTTTTCTTCTGAACTCACCGTCGTCAAAGTAAGCTGACTCGTCACCCCCCTTTATTCTAGCTGATATTTCGTTTCTGTACTGAATCGCAGCGGTAGCACCCTCTGCAAAGACCTCTTCGGTAGCTCCCAGTAGAGTAGACCTAACTATATTCTTTGCGTATTCTTTTATTGCGCCGCGCTCAGCAGTTAGTATGTTTCGCGTCATTTTGCCTGGACCGAAACCTCTAGCAAATATATTCCCCAAAACCATACCAGAAGCTACTTCAGCTCCAGCTTGGATTCCCAGGTATGTAAACCTTTCGGTACCGCTAAGGTTGTCGTACCAGTCCTGCCCTACGTTATCTGAGTGCATCTGAGACGCAACAAGAGCGTCAGACACAAAGAAAGCCCCTGCTTGGTTTATCCTTCTCTGAGCCTTTACAGATTCAGAAAGTATGTAATCAACACGATCATCCATAGCTTTTGCCGCCTTGTTTGACATAAAGCGCTTCGTGTTGGGGTCTCGAACAACCTTACTTCCTTCTTTTCTTAATGCCTTCTTTCCAGCTTTCTCGGTAGCGCGTTTAGCCATACCTTTAGTCGTTCTTTTGAGCAAGCCTTTAGCTATAGCTGAACCTCCAGCTAGGTCTAAAAGCAATGGGGCAGACTGAACCAATTGATCCATTCCAGCGCCAAAAAGCTGTCCAGCGGTAGCCTCTGTAACCCCGCCTCTATCCATAATCTGTTGAAAGTCAATGGTTCGAAGAGGACCTTGCGAGGAAGCGTAAAGCTGTCTTCTTGCTTCGGGACTAGAGAAAGATGCCCAGAATAAAGGGTCATCAAACCCAACGCCTAAAGCTCCTTCTTTTTCAAACCTTTGAAGCCTTTCGTAGCCAGTCTCTACCTCTCCTGACTCTTGCCTGGCTAAAAACTCCTCATCTTTTTTAGATGGATCTCCTCCAGCCAAATCGTATATAGCGTTAGCTGTTCCTAGAGCGCTGTCAGCCACTTCATTCATGGCGTTATTAAACAGCCTTCCAGTTTTTCTAACTGTGTTACCTACAAAGCTATCGGTGTAAAGGTCACCAACCTGCCCGCTTTCGTTGAAGTCTATCTTAGCCCCTCCTGTCTCGTTGTAAAAGGCTGTCTCGAACTGCTGCTGCTTCTCTGGGTCGTTCTTTATAAAGTCAGGGAGTATCTCGTTAAGACCCTTCCCCATTTCTGGGAACTTAAAAGAGTTTTGAAACGTAAGACCATACTCATCATACATGGCCTTCAATGCATCATCTTTTGACTTAGGGTTAGAGAAACTAAAGCTGTTGTAGTGATTTTCCTTGTCCGCAAACTGATTGTAGTTCGTAGCTCTCATAGCTTCGATTTCTACAGAGTCTGGGTTTTCTTTTCCCTCAAGGCTTTTAAAAAAACTCTCTGAATCCATTCCGCCCAGCTCAAGAATCTTGTTTACCCCCGCTGTCGTAGCTTTTTGCTCAATAGCTCCAAACTGTTCGTTAGACAGTAGGTTTTGTATTTCTTGACTGTAATCCCCTAGGTTGTATTCTTTTTCGCCATCAACAGCCCTGTAAGTAGCCGTTGGCCCCTTCATCATGTCAAGTACGTGCCGAACCTGTCTTGCATGAGCTTCATCCATACCCCTTGTGTATGCTGAGTACTTGTTGTTTTCTGGCATATTATGTTGTTTTTCCGTCAATGTTGATGTCGGAGCTCATAGCTTCAATATCCTCTTCTGAAACAGCGTTAACATTTATACGCCTAACGTCTTGGACCTGTTCGTATGGGTAGGTAGTTATATTTAATGAATCCTGCTGATTCCCCCCAAGAATAAGTACATTTCCATTTTCGTCATACCCAGCAAAGAAACCAACATGCCATTGAGGTCCTTCCTTTTTGATCACGACATCACCAATCCTTGCGTCATAACGCCCATCAGACTCAGAAACACCTTCACCAATTGCTAGATACTTCTCTGCCCTTCCTAGGTTGTAAGGATCGTCCTTCTCCGTTCCCCCCTTGGTCCGAACGGAAGAGAAATCAAAGTCAGGGTCTGCTCGCATGATCATGTCGGCACACCAGTACCCACACCAGGGGGGTACAGGGTCAGTCGCTGTACCAGCGTTTATAGCGTTCTTTTGACTTTCAAACAGAGAGTCTTTTATGGCGGGTCCAACCACACCTGAAATCAGATCTGCAATAGTTTTCTCCATTTCGGATTCCAGAACGCCTGGCTTTATAATTCCAAGAAGAGTTTGCTTTGTTGCTTCTCTTTTCTCTTCTATTGGTGCGTCTACACTAACCTCAACTGCCTCTCCAGAATCAATAGAAGCTTCTATTACTGAAGCGGCTTTAGGGGCTCTGTCTTTTATTGGCTCAAGATTAACATTAACAATACCTTTAGGTTCTATTTTTGGAAGTTCTACAATCAGATCTGCTCCTTCGCCTTGAATTGCTGACGCTTTCTCAGTGTATCCGAGCGCGTCCCTCATTTTTTCGAGCTCCTTGGTGAACCTGACGTTCTCATCCATCTTGATTTTGACGCTCGGAGTGCTTTGCTTATTAGAGAGATCATTAAAATTGTTTTTCAATACATCAAGCTCTTCCTGAATAGCCTTATTCTGCTCCGTAGGGGTTAAGCCATCAATCTTCTTGGCTAATTTCTCAGCTGGAGTGCTTGATCTGAACCATCTGTCACCCTCTTTTATTTCTTTAAGGTACGAGTCAAACTCTTCGTTTGAAGAAAAACCCGAATCATTGCTTGAAATTACACTTAACCTTCCTTCAATCTCTTCTTTTTCTTTTCTCTTCTCTTGAAGCTTCGAAATAGTTTCAAGATCTTGATTGGCTTTTGGGTCTGAAGAAAGACTGCTTTCCAGTTGTTGAATTTCAAAATCCAGGTCTGCTACCTGAGACTCTAAGGTATCAGAAACCTTAGCTTCTTCTTCTCCGCCTTCTTCTCCGCCTTCTTCTTCACCTTCTTTACCGCCTTTTTTTACTGTACCTTCGTTAACATTAGACGTGCCCTTCAAGTCTGTTTGTCTTGAAAGAAGATCAACCAACCCTGCCTCACCTCCTATCTGTGGTATAAGCGACCTACCAGCCCCTGTGGAAACTCCCACTGTCTCACTTTGAAGCTCACCGTCTATCTCATAAACCATAGTGAGCATGGTGTCGTCACCCTCTCCGCTAGCGTTTACGTAAGAGACGTTAACCGAACCCGCATTTGGAAGAGCAACCTCTGGCTTTACAGGTTTCTTAGTTTCAGGGTCTAATATTTGATAAGCGTTAACGGAGATGCCGTTTACCTCAACAGGAACAGAGCCAGAGCTAATCCTAGAAGAAGACATGTCAACCTGATAGTTGTCATTCCAGAAATCCTCAATCTCTTTAAGGTAACTTTCTTTTAATTCCGCTTGACCTCTAAGGTAATCGCCTTTCTTTGTCGTTCCGTTTTCGTCTGTTACGTCGTTCTCAGCTACTTCAAGCCAACCTTCACCTGGTTGATCCTCATCTAGGCTGGCCCTGTAAGGCTGTTGTATGCTACCCTCCTTGGCTCCAAACATCCTTGATGCCTGTGAACGCGCCTGTTCTACGCTATTAAACTTTAAGTAATCCTCAGCAGGAATTAAGTAACTATCTTTTACTACCTCTGGTCTAAAAAGATAAGAAGGGTCTATGGCGGAAACGCTAGAAAGAACGTTTACTCTTTTGTCTGAAGGCACAAAGCTTCCGTCGCCTAAGTCAGACTCCATAAGTTCAAACCCCGTGATTGTGTAGTTTCCTGCACTGCCTTCAATTTGAATATCATCCAAACCTCCTTTTTCATAAGCTTTGTATCTCGCGTCGTAAACGTCTTTGTTACCAGCAAAAGCCTGACCGTCGGGAAGCGTTACAGATCCGTCAAGGTAGCCTCTGTATGTGTTAGCAGATTTCTGACCTATTTCAGTGTTGCTTTTTGCTACATTGTAAATACCCCTTAGAGTATTAGTATCCTTTATAAGATCTTCTTTACTCTCGTATAATTCACTTGACTTAGAGTCTAAGTGACTCGATATCTTAGCCTGTAAATCAGTTATAACGGGAAGAAAGGCTGGATTTATTCCAGTGGTGTCAAAGCTGTAGGTTTCTGCTATTTGCTTTTCAAGAAATGCCTTGTTTCTATCTTCTTGAGCTAATTCAATATTAAGGTTCTGCTGCCTTCTCTGGTTTATAAGATTGGCTTGCTCCCTAAGCTTATCTGAATAGCTTACGCTTTCCCCTATTCTAGCTACTGGCATTACGCTTCGTTAAATTGTGGTTGACTAAACACCTCGTGAACAGCATCGTATAGGTTTTGCAACTCTTCCATCGAAGGTTCACCTCCTTCTTCTATCATTCTGGCTATCTCGTCGTACTGCACCTTGATTGCCTCTCCCTGCTCTGGGTTGAGTATATACTCCCCTCCAGTAGCCTCTCCTTCCTTCACTCCTGTCTCTTCGTCTATAATAGCCTTCTTGTTGGTGTCGTGGTTAAACTCACCCTCTGTCTTCTGTACTGGACGCTGCTCCTCAAGGATACGCATCATAACGTCTTCACTCATCCTTCCCCCTTCTTCGTATTTGACTCTACCGCCGTTTTGAGCGCCAGTAAAGCCAGAAACAGTAGCCTGAACCGCACCAGAGGCAATGTTGGCAAATGCGTTTCTTCTATCTTGCTCTAATTGTGCCTTGTTTTGTGCGGCCATAGTAGCGTCAGCAAACTGTTCTTGGCTGTCTTGAGCCAACAGATTAAAATCTTTCGCTTGGTTTTGAGACAGCACTTGCTGCTCAAGGTTGGCCAGCCCTTGCATAGCGCCCAACTCTCTAGTTAGATCTGCTTGTTGTGTGGCTTGAATAGCCTGATTCGCTCTAGCTGTAGAAGCCCCAATGCCTCCCATCAGAGCCCTGGGGTCTGAAGACAACGCGGCTAACTCTGTAGCCTGGACTCCTTGCATAGGCGACAAGTCTGTTGGTCTGATCCCAGCTGTAGCTAAATCTCTTTGTGCTTGTGCGATACCAAACTTAAAGTCGTCTTGCTTGCCTCTTGTAACACCTCTTAAGCGCATCGCTTCGTCGTACAGTCCTTGCTGCTTATTGATTCGATTTTTAGATCCAATAAGATCAGCTATACCGCCAATTACTGCTGCCCCTCCTTCAAGAACCCCTTGAAACGGGACTACGCCAGAAGCTTGGTCGAGAATAGAACTATTAGAAGCGGAACTAGCAGTGGAAGGGCCTCCAAAAGACTGACCAAAGTTTGATGGAAATAACGAAGTTGGGACTTGGGGGACTGCAACTCCAAGCCCAGGACTTGATATTCCACCGTTACTATATTTCTTTACTTTACCCATGATCTACAAATTTAAGTATTTTGAGTTAAACGCTTGTCAAGCTTAGAGAATTCGTAATCTACGTTAATTGCGTGGATTTCCGCATGCTTGTCTGTTTGTGTGGATATTTCTACGTTAGCGTAAGGACCTCGTAGCTGATCACCGTCAATTTCTGGTTTTACTGCAATGACAAGTTGATTACTGAACAAAGAGGAGCCAGCAGATGTGAATGTGATCAACGATACTATCTGCGGTGCTGTTGGGCTTGGCACGTAAAAAACTAAATAATACACATCATCCTTTAAATAGTATCCCCCATAATAGATATCTATAGATTCCTCAAATTGACTTAAAAGTAAGTTGCTTTCGTTTATATTGTAAACCTTTACTTTTTCCTCCACACTAAAAGGGTAATCTGAGATCGAAAAATTAGATGAAGGCTTAACTATAGCAGGAAACCACCCATCCAAAAATTGCTCTTGTACGTTAAAATATGATTCTATTTCACCTAGAAGCTCATCATAGGCTGCGGACCCTAACTCCTCTAAAACGCTAGAAACGGTAAATGGCTTACCAACTATATTTCTAGTTGAGTTCAGCACATCCCTTGGCATCTCGGCGTACTGAAAACCTTCTTTCTTTTCAAAAGAATCTATGCTTCCCTTTTGTTTTTCTTCACTCTCGTACTCTACATTAGTGCAAACCTCTGCCGTCCAATCCTTTGTGTTTGTTTCTAGCGATAGAGACTTATACATCTTAACCGCAGAAGGATCTTGATTAGCAGAAACCGTAATAGACGACTTGGCGACTGAGTTATTGTAGAATTTATTCCTAGTAGATAGCTGATCGTGAAGCCACACGCCTAAGCCGTCTTTAGATGACAGCATCTTATTCCCAGAAGTCATGTAGCACGTTGGGTCAAAGCTGTATCTAGAAGTCCAGGTATCGGACCTCGTAGAGAAAGCAAACGTCTTTTCGTTTATGTTTATCTGAGCCATATGTTTTAGAATTGAAATGCAGGGTCGTTTGGTCCGTAACCCTCCTCACCATACTGAGGTCCCCCCTCCAGCAAAGGAAGGAAGGTTAGTAGATCAGCAGTAGTAAGGCTATTACTTTGATTAGAGTCTGCTTTGCATTCAATTCTTACATACTGAGCTAAACTAAAATACTGACTTATAGTCATAGTTCCGTCAGCAATCAACCAGTTTATCACTTCCTGAGCAGTGATCCCGACAGGAATACCCCCTTGATTGTTAGGCAGGAATGCAGGTTCGCTGTTTTCAGTTACCGCTCCAAAGTTCTGAAGGAACGCAATAAGATCAACAATTGCAACACCTCCTGACTGATCAAGATTTAACGCAACTTCTTGACGTAAAAAGCTTCTTAGTTGCAAGTACTCACCAACCGTCATGGCTCCTTGAGCTATAAGGTAGTTTATCGCGCCTTGAGGGTTTTTAAATTCTGTGGTGGGCTTCGGTTTAGGTTGGTTTGCTGTTGACTTGGCAGATGCGAGCGGATCTGGAGGGCTTAAAATGCTTGACGAGGGGTCGTAATCTGTGCCAAACACTGCAAAGAAGTTAGTAAGATCGGCTGTTCCGACATTACCGTTATAGTCAGTGTCAAGCCTAGCGCTCCTGATTAAAGAATTGTTTAAACCCTCCGTGTTGGTGTAGCCAGTTCCCATTAACGCTTGGAGTTGATTTATCTTTAATGGATCTGAAGCGTCGTCAGTTCTATCTATAATGTATTGTTTTGCTATTTCTGTACTCATGTCTTCGTCTTTTTTAGACTCGTTATAGTATTCGTTGTATGCTACTGTAAATGGAAGTAGACCTTCTACTGAAGGTGGTAAAACATTTGTTGCATTACCCGTTATAGAAAGCGTAATTCTAGGTTGATCTAGGTTCTCTGTGTTTAGCTCTAACGTTCCGTTTTGTTCGCCTTCCTCTAAAGCTAAAGCATTAACTGTAAGGTCAAATGATTCGTCCACCACAAACGATGAGTCACTAACACTGTAGGTCGAGTTACTGGATATAACGCTTGTTATGTTGATAGGATCAGAGTTGTTGTTTACTATGTTTACAACATTTGTTGTTGAATTACCTGCTTCTAATGCCCCAAAGTCAATATTAGTTGGGGAAACAGTCAAGCCTGAAGGCCCGTTGGTGTCTCCTCCGCCACCACCAGATGCGTCACCTGGAGCTATAACATCAGCGTTAGGCTGATCTGCAAACGCAACGTCAATAGTTGATTCAGTTTTAACATCAACAACGCTAAGCAAATATTCTTTTTTAAATGGATCCCACCCACCAACTATCCTTGACTCGTTAGGGGATGTTATGTTCAGGTTTAACTCAACAGCCTTTTTGAATATAGCCCTAAGAACAGAGGACACCCCTATATCAGATATGACTTGAGGCCCTGCGTTTTTGCTCCACCTGTACACCTCACCAAGATTCTTGTTTGCAAAGAAAACCTCAGTTCCAGAATCAAATACTGAAGAAGGGTCTATGTCGCAGCCAGACCTACCTGGATAAACAACAGCCTCATTAAGTACATTTCTAGAAGCGATAATCTGTTGATTTCCAGAAGCGTCAGATAATATGTTTTTACCTACAGGAACTAGAGACACGTTATCTCGCTGTATAACGACAACAAAGTCTCCGTGGTCACCCATGTACTGTATACCCCCAAAAGTCTCTGAAAGGTCCTTAAAATTAGCCAGAGAAGAATTAAAGGACGAGTATCTCAACTTAGTGGACTCTGGGTTGCTTGGGTCTGAATACGTGATAGTGTTTTCTCTGATCGTTTCTGAAGCGTCTTCAAATATTACGTTTGGCCTGCCTATAGAGTAAGAATCAGCTTTAAATAAGTCTGTTGCTGTTTCTGACTCTAAATAAACATTTTTAAAATTAGGCTTAGGGTCGACATCATCTCCGTCGTCATCAGGGATTAAATCAACAAAAGAACCTAAGTTTAAGTTTCTCAGATTAGTCGCCACAGGTCTGAACCATACATCACCCTTAGTTAAAGTTACAGTAGGCGTTTCATGAACTAATAAACTGCCTCCTTCGAAAGTTGGCTGTTTTACAATATTGTAGCTTTCGCTTAACTCATAGTACAACTGCTCTTTAGCATCAGCTTTCTTTCTGGGCGTTCTTAACTCAAAAACACAGTTTTTACTCCAGTTGTTAAAAGCATCACCCCCTGATACTGCCTCGAAACTAAACCCAGCCGCAAATTGATTATCTTTTAAGACTACAAATTGGCCTTTTTTGTTTTCTGGTACAGGAGAATTTGCAAGAGGGTTGTCTGTGTCTCCTAGGTTAACCAGCTCAACCACATCAAAGACATGATTTACGTACTCTCTGTCGTCTCCGTCACCAAACGAAATTACGTGCAATTCGTCTCCAGGCTCATACTTGTAAAGGTTAAGACCTCCCTCAGGGGTTCTGGCACCAAAAGAGCTCACATAAGAAATAGGATGACCTTGTAAGTGATTTAAAGATACATATATGTTGTCGCTTGCGCTTCCTGTATCATCGCTCTGACCTATAGGAAAAGCCCCTCCAGCCGTATACTGAACAAAATCTTGAACAGTATGATTCTTTGAGTATACTATCTTATAGGTGTGAGCCCACTCTGGAGGCTCTCCACTAAGCTCTATCTCTATACATGCCGCGCCTTTGTTTTCTCTTTCTGCGTAAGTCTTGACAAACGCTGTGTCAAGATAATCGACAAAGCCGTGCCTCCCCCTCTCATCATAGTAAACTATACCGAAACTGTGATCTGCGGCTGTTTTAAACGATTGAGCTGCATTTCCATAGGTTTCTGCCTGAGAAATTATATCAGTATTTAAAGCAGAAAGCCCTGGAGTGCATTGATTTCTTTTGAAGTTTACACTAGCACCAAGCAGTTCATCGCCTTCTCCACCCTCGCTTTCAGGTATGTTGTACACGTAGTCATGAGACACGGCCCAAGACGCCGTAGAACCAGCCATGTTATAATTGTATCTTAAAAAAGGAAGTATGGTAACCCTTCCTAAACTTTCTGCGTTATTCCCTTCCGAGCCGCCAACAGGAGTAATTGAACCCGCATAAAAGACAGTATTATAATACTGGCGATAGTTGGCGCCTGGCGGGATGAAGGGATTTACAGTTACAGAGCCCTGAAGGTACATCCTAAAAAAATCGTAAGGGTGAGTGCTATCCACAAATCCTTTCGCTGGACCTCCTCCGACACCTCCCTCACCGTCCATTAATGAAACTTTAGAGATAATTTGGCTCGGTTCATAACCTTGAGGAACAATGTTATTGTTATTATCACCGTTATTAAAATTAAGCTGATAGCTCGAACCGAAGAAGAAGATGGTATTATCTTCTAAAAGCCCAGAATACCTATTGCCATCTGTAGGCTCTTCAAGTAATAGCTTGCCTACTTGGTTTCCATAACCTTTAAAAGAAGCTATATCGTCAATTCCACTTGGAGTAGTTCCAAAACTACCTTCCATTTGATACCCAATGGAATTTGCCCAGGCCGCTGCTCCTTGACCAAAATCATCATTACCCTCTGTAAACAATTCAATAACTTCGTCATCCAAAACTAGCCAATCCTCATTCTCAGTAGTCTGTAGATTTCCCTCTCCTGGGTCGTGAACACAAGTTAATACTTCTACATTCTCTAGGCTATATAAATGAATGCCTAAACTCGCGACATGTGCTGGGTCGATATCAAGAATATCATTAAGGTAAGCTGCATAATCAGTTGAAACAGCGCCTGTCGACGGGTTCAATTCAGACGGATATAAAGCAAATGTAGGGTCAGCTTTATTTACTATAAAGTATCCAGTAGGAACACCAGTCTCAGCGCTAGAATCGTCCCCCCATAGTGCAACTATTTTATCTGAGTTTGTCTTAGGTATCGCGCCATTGCCTTGCCCAACGAAATTTTGCTGTATTCTGCTACCCCCCTGAAGCCCTAAGTCAAAAGAAGGTGTAGATGTAGTTGACGTAGTCAAAACCTTAATTCCTTGACAAGCGTTTATTAAATCTACACCTTCAAGGGTAGGGTTTGAAAGAACCTGATTAGCGGCTAGAGCAATGACTGATTTAGCGTTATTTATGTTACTAGTAATCTCTAACGAAAACCCAAAATTACAAGTTCCTCCATGAAGTATGAAAGGGTTCGTTGCCGATGTTCCAAACCTAACAGTTTGAGTCACATTGGCGACAGCCTGGCCTGTAAACTCCTCAGGGGTGTCTAGTCGCCTCCAAGTAAGACCTAAAAGACCGACGCCATCGCCTGGGTCCTCCTTGGGGCCTCCCCATATCTGAGCTGCAGCATTGTCTGTCCCATCGGAACTCTGCTGAGCATAGCTTTCATTATAAACTTCCGCACCAGCGGCGTCTTGATCATTATACAAAGAAAAGCTTTGCGCATAATTAACCTCTGTTTTAAGGTTGTCAACTGAAGCCGCAAGAGGCTGCGGCCCCCTCTGGACTGTCTGAGAGGTTCCCACTCCCAATCCATCTTGGTGGCTTCTATATAAATGCCAATTTCTTTTTGCTTTTAAGCTTAAAGAAAAATGAAACTGATCTCCTGCTGAAAGAGAGTCAGGAATATTGCTAAAATCAAGAAAGAAGTTTAAGTTTTCATGTTTCTGCTCCGCTGATAAGTAGCCAGGCGATTTTCCTATAGAAGGGATGTAACCAACGTTAAAGGATATGAAGTCTTCTGGCCTGTCTTTATAAACTACCGTAGCAACTCCAGTAGTTTCGGATTTATTAAACCCGTCTAAGTAGTTTCCATACATAAGCCTATTTGAAGAGATAGCTTGCGCCTTGGCTTTTCTTGGAACTGAATCAAATTGTTTATTTACTTCGTCTGTACTAACACCCTTAAGTATTCTGTCGTTAAAAAATGAATATTCTTGAGGTTCTAGAATTGCTTCTATTTCATCAATAATTAAAAAAGAACCCGTGTTACCCTGTCTGCACAACAGCCTAACTGTTTCAATTTCTGGGCCAGACTCAGGTATCGTTAACAAACACCTGTAGTTAGGGTGCTCAACATGAGGTTCGGCCCCTTGATTGTACACAGATGGCAATATTGCTATGTCTGAATAAGAGGAAATAGAGCTTTCTAGTCCATCAAAATAAATATGTTGATAAGCAAACTGAAATCCAGGGGATCTACTAAAGTTATTTACAGTTCTAGCATCTTGATCTTGCGAATCAGGGTCAGAATCAAAAACAAACGTTATAGGTTTAAGAGGCGTTTTAGGACATGCTGTAATAAAGTCAGCTTCATCGAGAACATCAATGCCATGTATAGAGCTACCATTAGCCTCAAAAGCCCTGTATGCGTTTATCTTCCTTGGCTCATTTTCCCCATCAGTAAAATATATGATGACATCTTTCTCAAAATCTTCGCCTAAATCAAACGTCCTAGTAGCAGCGCTATAAACAATATCTGCTTTTACAAACCCGTTTTGAGGGAAGTTAAACTGAGGGCTTGTATATATTTTTCTTAAGGTTGGACCATTAGAACCAGGCAACAAACCCTCGCTGTCATAAGCAAAGACACCTTGCATGCTGGCGTTTTGGTGATAAAAAAAGATGTATGTTATACGAGTCTTCTTGTCTTCAACGCCACCTATAACCCTTAATCCATCATTAAGTTCAGGCATTTCAGACACCCGTTCATTACCCTTAATGTTCTTAAGGATTCCGTTACCTGCATCCGACTTAGTTAGCTTACCCTCTAAAACGGTTAGGCTGTCGTTGTCTGGCCCTGAGTATAGGTTCAGCGCATCAAGCATGGAAACCTTACTGATAGTTTTGTTATCAGCGTCGGAGTCTAGTTGTCTTGGGGTTAATTTATCTATCGGCATCAGTACTTAGGTGCTTGCATAAAGTTCTTACGAATCGTCTTCAACGCCTCTTCCTTAGTGAAGTTGCTCAATCGGGCGTTAGCCTTCCTCCTTTCGTTGTAATACTCTGCTCTAGCCCTAGACTTCTCATTTGCTGGGACGGATGATTTACGCTCTATAATCTTGTAGTACATATACGACCTCAGCGCCTCCTCTGCATACACATGAACCTCTGGGTCTCCAGCACGAGCTTCGTCAGCAACGTACTCTATAACAACCTCAGAGTAACCGCTATTGGTCTCTACTTCAATTCTGTCTTGGTCTAAGTTTAGTCTATACTCACCAGCCAAGTGACCACCTCCAGCTCCGTACAGCCTTCCTGCACCACCTTGATAGATGTAGTTCTCGAATACATACTGACCGAAATCATTATCTGATCCAGTTGAAGCTCCAGTGGCTGTTTTGTCGTCTTCTCTGTCAAGTATTGAATTAGGGTCTATATCCAAAGGACTGGCATTAAAATCAACCGAGGTGGTCTTGAGCTTTCTAGAGTAGTTTATGTTTTTATTGTTTCCAAAAACCCTTACAATTCCTTCGTCATCAACGATTCCCACTTTCAGTAAGTCTACAAAATCATCAGGAAGAGCAACCGTATCGTTAGAAGCTATTGACAGCTTTAACGACTTAATCTTTTTCCCGAAATCAAATCCAATCTCTCTAATACCTCTTAACGCAAAGTTTCGAATAGCCGTATCTGAAGCGTTACTAGCATAGTCGTCCCCATCTAGAGTAATGATGAAGTCTTTAATTACTTGACTGAGCTTTACTTTATTGTGCGCCATTATTCAGATGCTTCTTCTTGTGCTGCGAACTGAGTTACATTAGGGTCTCGCAACCTAACACCTATTAACTTAGCAATTTCCATAACAACCTCATTAAGGTAATGAGGGGGTAACATAAAGTCCCTACAATTACTAGAAGGAAGTTCTATATCGTTTCCGTTGTAAGTAACGACATCATAATCGTAATAAGGAGATCCTTCGCTTATCTCTCCGTCTTTATCAAAGGAAGTAGGCTTGGCATAATATACTACCTCGTATTGATTAGGAGAATCAGCTGGAAAAAACTCTAAAACACTAGAGACTAAACATACAGGAAAGTCTTGGGTTGGAGTAGAAAGGTTACTTCCTAGTATTCTCTGCATGCTCTGAGCATCGTATACAACTTCACAATTAATTCTGTCTGTATACTCACCGTAATAGTTGGCATAAGTCAGTGCAGATATGGAGATTATTCTGGACAAATTAGCTGGTTTGAGCGCCTCCCCCGAAGCGGGAACTACGTTGTTAGTCCTAACAAAAAAGGAAAGGTCCTCTAGCTTCTGCTTTCTTACGGACTTGTCTCTGCCTGGATCAAAGTTCTGCCTGCTTATACGCTTAGCGTCCACAAGCTCTGAGAACATCTCATTGTAGATATTCATCTGCGCTATAGGGGCAAAGGAATTGAACACGCCAGGTGTAATAAAGCCTTTCTGCTCCTTGTTGGCGATATCCTTTACGGCGTTATATACTTGTAATACGCTTACCATAAAACAAATATACGAAAAACAAATAGGCTGTTATTTCTCAGCGTACAACTGGTGAAGTTGCTTTGCTAGATTGGCTGCGTCGTTAGCTCCAATGTCTTTTGTTATGATGCCAAACCTGTTTAAATAGATCTTCCCTGAAATTGAAGTGCTGTTAGACCTACCTAAAGTTCTGAACTTCAATGTACCATCCGTCCTGCCAGGAGAGGAAGAAACCAAAGACTGGTCTAAAAACCTTGTGTTTGCTGGAAGCTTAGCTATAATATCCCCGTCTCTGTTGTGCAGAAACATATTGAACTGTTTATCTCTCCTTACTATAAAAACATTGTTAGGATTGTAGTCAATTGCCGTCACGTTGGAGTCTGGTATTTCAAAAGATTTAGTTCCATCACTAGAATCTAAAGTAGATGTAAAGGCTGGATATCCTGTCATCCCATCATGACGAACAGCAAAAACATTTCGACTGTTTTGAAAATTTGAATTAGATGCGCTAACAACACCGTCGGATTGCGGTCTACCTCCAAAGCCAAACGTCTCTCCTTCATTGTCTGCGTATATAGCTCCTATACCATAACTCGTACTGGTAGCTATACCGTTCGTGTTAAAAACTAAATATATAGTGTAATCTGTTTCAGTAGCGAAAAAATCAGCAGCAGCCCTAAACCCATCTGTAGACCCTATGGTGGCGGCCTTTTTAATAAGGGTTGACTCTCCTACGTCGGTGACTGCATTACAAGTTCCGCCTAAAATGCCTAGAGTATATGCAGATCCTTCAGTCCCGTCATTTCTCCATCCTGAGTTAATGCTAGCTCCATTAGTATATTGAGCAATTCCCTCGTGATTATAGTCAACAGAAGGTATGTCGTTAGGAAATGTTATTCCAGCTATGGTTTGTTGAAACTTCTTAGCTTCATCACCAACAGATATTTCTTTTGTTATTGTGTTTATAGGGGCTGAAGGTATTACAGATCTTACATCATCTACTGTGTCCACTACAGCCTTGTCAAACGTAGACTTACCATCTACCACATCAAACTTCATGATGTTCTTGGCTGTGTCTCTAGACATAAAGTTGATCACATCCTCTATCAGCCCAGATTCAGCCCCCTCTTTACAGGCTACGGTAATGTTTGCTTTAGGTATTGACTCACCCTCTTGAAGGACAGACTCATCAAAGCCGTTGCAATCCTTGAACGTAAAGACTACTTTCTTTTTACCAGCTGTAATAAAAGTAAGGTTCTCTGAAGGGATGGCGATAGTGCTCAATCCCACACCTGTGTCTGAGAACGAAGCGCTAGTCTCTGACTCTGGCTCCCTACGGAAAAAGAAGAATTTTCTGTCCATGAAACAAATATACGAAACAAAAAAGCCACCCGAAGGTGGCCTTTCTTTTATGCTAGGCGTTCAAGCTTCTCCTCAAGGGAGGATAGAACGGAAGATCCTTTCTCTGTTAGGCAGAACCTAACCATTACGTCTAGTGGGTCTTGACCTACAGGCGAGGAAACGATTAGGCTGTTGGTATCAAACCAATAAACACCATCCGTTTTTACGTTGATGATTTGATAGTCTTTAGCCTGAACTACAATGGATCGTGCCTGAACCTGAGGTGAATCAAAAGACTCTATAAAAGCTTGAGGCTTGTTCTTAGCGATCCTAAGGAGGTTAAAGCGAATCTCTGATACTGGAGAGTTAATATTAACGTTGAAGTACATAGCGATAGGCAGAAGCTCCTGTATATCTGTGTCTCTAACTAAAGCCACAGCGTCAGTCATCAAGAACTCTTTTTTGAGCTCCATCTCGGCGTCTTTCTTTTTGTTTACCTCTCTAAATACTTTACCTCCGTTCGCTGAGTTGTGAGGGTGTAGTTCAAGAAACTTACGCATGTTTGGCTTGTCCTTAGGGACAAACAGCTTACCCTCTCTAAAAGCAACAGATTCACGTCGTGCGTTTTCTGATTGCTCATCACGCCAAATAGAAGGCTCATTAGGGCAGTATCTAATCTCCCTTACGGTATCGTTTTCAGAATCGTATACGGTTACTCCTTTTTGAGGAAGCATATAAACGATCCCACCACCTTTAACAATTTCGTACTCTTTGTGCTGAAGAACCTCTTCTTTTCTCTTGATAGATCGCTTCTTTTTAACTGGGGCTGTCGGCGCTACTTGAGCCTCAGGTTGGACTTTTTTAGGCCGTCCAGGAGCCTTCTTAGTTGGGGTATTCATATTGAATTAAATTAATTACTGCAAATATAGGGAAAATAAAAAAGGCCCCCTAAGGAGCCTTTCTTGTAGTAGTTTAATTGCTATTAAGAAGCAAATAGTAACGTACCAGTCGCTGCACCAGCAGTAACACCGATATCAGCCTTAGCGTTTACGTTAACGTTCCAAAGTCCAGCATCTAAGCATGTAAATACAAACGCAGAGTCATAAGAAAGGAAGTTTACAGTATCGTTAGTTGGTGTAAAAATTATAGAAGTTTCACCAGCTGTAGACACATCGTAAGACATTTTGTTACTACTTGTTGTTGGGATACAAGAGCCTGTTCTAAAAGCATCTGATCCTGCACAATCAATAGTCATCGTAGATGTTCCTCCAGCTGGGTCCTCAGTGATAACAAGCACTACAACAGCACCCGCTGTAGCAGCAGGTAAAGTAGATGCAAGTGCAGCAGCACCAGTATACGTCTGGAGATTAACTTGGTTAACTACAAGGGTATTTGCGTTAGAGCCCACTGTTGGTGTTCCTACGCTAAGTCCCGTGTAATCTCCCAAAATAGCTCTTGGCACTGAGCCAATGCTTGCGAAGTTAGCATTGAGGTCGTCTACGTTTAATTTTTTTAGAATGAGTTCATTCATATTTTCTAAGTTTTTAAAAGTTAAAGTGTAAAAGTGAGGGAAAGCCTTTCCTCCCCTCCTTTCACATTTTAGTTGTTATGACGCCTCCGTTATGGTGATGTCAGTTCCAAAGTCAACAACGCTTGAAATTGAGTCATTGAGATTATTATCGCCTATGTTGATAAAGGCTTGTTTTCCATAATTGATCTCATTAACGAGCTCTTTCATAAAGGTTCTAGCCTCGCCAGAGGTAATAGTAATAACAAATAAGTCGCTGTCAACCGCGATATTGTTTTGAAGGTGCAATCTAATAGTAGTTGCATCGTGTTCGTAAACAGCCTTAAGACCTGAAGCGGGATATGTTCTAGCTTCGTCTTGAGTTGCATCTGTAGCAGTATTCACATACAGAAATTTTTTAGATAAATCCATAATTTATATTTTTGTATGTTATTAAGCTGTAGTTGTTGGTATAGCACCACATGAAGTTATATCAGAGTGAAGGAACTCTGAAGCAATATCATCGACAACGACAATAAGCGCTTGACCTCCACTTCTAATTTCTTCAGCAACTGCTTGCATTACCTCTCTACCTTTATTATCATTTATAACGACAGGTATGTTAAACTCTCCTACTCCATCATCCCCTGTTGCGGAATCGATAAAATTAAAGTCTAAAGCAGTACCCGCACTATCAATGTGCATATGAGACAACTCGCGAGCTGGCAGACAGATTGAATCGGCTGCCGCTGTTTTGAATACTAAGTATTTTTCCATAATATTTTCTATCTTTTATAGGTCGTTAAACCTAGTTAATATTATTATCCCTTAATCATTACGTGTTGGTTAGCAGCTCTAACACACAAAGCAACTTCTGATCTGTAGTGGAAGACCGCTTGGTCAGTTCCCAAATCACCGTTGTTAGTATGTCCCAAAACGCCACCACCAGTCACCCAGTGCTCCATCTCACGAGAGTATCCATTCGCCTCCTTGTAGTACAAAGCCAAAGAAGGAGACTTAACTCCAGTGCGGGCGTCAGCAATCTGGCTCATAGGAACCATAGCGCCTTGCACGTAGTTAGAAGCACCCAACAAAGTAGGATCGTTCAACAACTTCCAGTCATGCTTGTGGAAAGTGTAACCACCACGAGTAAACGACTTAAAGCCAAGCTTTACAGCCATGTCAGCGTCGTTATTAAACGCACCGAACTGACCAGCCAAACCAGCAGTAACGCCAGTAGCGATACCTGAAGCCAACATGTCGTCGATAGCCAAGTCTTGCTTTCTGTTTACGTACATAGCGTACTCAGATGGCGCTCCTTGCTTATCAAGCTCGATAATAACATCGTCAAACTCAGAGAATGAATCCATTGGGTTAGCGTTAGCGTTGCTTACTTGAATTCCGCGATCCTCGATGGCTGCGAAGTAACCTTCAGAACCAGCGAGTCCGTCATCAAGAGTTACAGCGCCACCGTCGAACTTCTCACCGAAGAGCATCATCATCTCACGCTGATCTTCAAAACGCTTACGCGCCTCTTGCTCAGCATACATGAACCATCGGTATTCACCACCTCCTACGTCTACCCATCCGATGTTTGTTGCCTGTGAACCGTTCACTTCGTGACGGCCTTTAACAATCATGAATGGGTTCTTATAGCGCTCAATGTCGCTCTCACGGAAAGCTGTTGGTTGATTTGTGCCTTGAGCGTACATATTACCCAAAACAATCCACTCACCACCTACTGCGTCATAGTCAGCAGAAGTAGCTGCGCTTCCGTCAAGCTTAGCTAAAACAACATTAGAAGCACTTCCTGTTCCAAACCCACCAGACTTAACAATAAAACGAGTTCCAGTAGAACTGTCCATTACAACGTCATTAGCTTGAACGTTAGAAGTGAAGCTGTCAGCGCCAGCTGTGACCGTTAGGTCAGCGCCGTTGTCTGTGATATTAGCAACTACATAAGTGAAAGACTTGTGACGTCTTCCTGTTTCCCACCAGTCGATCTGGTCGGATGATCCACCAGCGTTTACCGCGCCAGTCAATTTTAAAAACCCAGTAATACCTTGCTCACCATAAGTCTCAACGAGATTCGGCATAACCTCATCTTTCGTTGCCTTAATAAGCGTGTCAATAGTAGTATAGGATTCGGGCGAGATTCCAAATTGAGAACCCGCAGTATCTAGATTAGGGAGGTTAGTCCCTCTAGTATTACCAATAGTAGCCATAATTTATAATTTTTAGATTTTAAAACTCATCTTATTGTTGTTACCGATGAGCTGTCTCACTTGATCTGCAAGTGGAGACGATTGTTGATTTTGATTCGTGTTAGGGGCTGTCTGCGTGGATACGTTAGCCGCTGTGTTCACGATAGTTTTTTGACCGTCACCCAACCCTTGGGTGTAAACAGACTTTACAATTTTGTCAATGTTATCAATCAAAGCCCTATGCGAAGACAGCATGTCGTAATCCCAGCTTCCGTCCTCTCGCACGTAATCATCGAAGTACTCGTCAAGACGAGCGTTCTTATTTATTAACTCTGACTTGTAGTTGTCGTCAAGGCCAAACTCAAAAGTCTTCTCGTTCCCTAGGTCAAACTCTAGACCTGTGAGATCGTTAACTTCCTGTGACATTTCCGCTACCCACGCATCATCAATAACAGATTCAGGAGCGTTAGACTCATAGTCAGGAGTAGAGTATTTACCTCTAATCCCTTCGATGTCTTGACGCGCCTTGTCTCCGTCCATTTTAAGCTGTAACTGTGCAAGCTGAACCTCGCTCTCAGTACTGAGATCTGGATCAACATTGTACTTGCTGTTAACGAGTAAGTCTAGCTCATCGTAAGATAGATTAGGGTATTGATTCGCCATTTGAATGCGAATAGCTGTCATGTCATCCATACTCTCTGGATTCAATGACTGATACCTAAACCAATCCTCTGGTGCTCGGCCCGTTTCCTCTACGAACCTCGCGATGGCTTCAACACGCTCGTCAATAGCGTTTGCTTCAGCTTGTTGAGTATTTTCAAGTTCATCAAAAGAACTGATCTCCCTTCCTAAGCGATCGCTTAGAAATTCCATAACAGCTCCTTCGAGTTCACCTTCAGAATACTCTGTATCAGATGTTGGCTCGGCGGTTTCCCGCTGAACCTCATTCTCTTGTATTGGTTGCTCCGTCTGCATCTCCTGTACGGGAGTTTCTTGCATTGGAGTCTCTTCTACCGTAGGCTGTTCAGGTGTTACCTGTTCAGCTTGTGGTTGTTCTGGTGTGCTACTCATTGACGCAGCAAGGTCCTCAGGGTTGCTGAAGACCTTCATTCCACCAATCTCTTCGATTGTATTTTGTTCCATTATATTTAATTAATTGTGTTTTTATAGGTAGGCCATTACGATATCTCCAGCCCCACAAGCAATTTCACTAAAGTTTCCGTAAACAGTAGTTCCTGCTGGAATTTTCATAGCTAAAGCAACTGTTGGGATCAGCTCATAAATGCCCGCAGCGTGAGTTCCTGCGAGCGTCGCGCCACTAGCATCAAGGTGCTCAGACCCGCTAGAGTCGTCTGCGTCAAGACCTTCATAAATGCCGCCCTTTACGGCAATAGTGCCATCAACATCTAAAACAGTAATTGCCTTGAAGTATCGACCTTCAGGAGCGCTAACTGTGGTGCTGGCCCCTATATAAACTGGCTTGAGTCCTTTTAAATCCATGTCTTATTTATTATGATGCTCCAGCTCCAGTGAACGGAACAGTTGAGTTGTCGTTACCAAATATACCGTATTCTACCATCGTGTCTACCTTTGTAGCATAAACAACGTAAGCCTTATCCACTGCAACGGGGATAAAAGCAAACTCACCACCACCGATTTTAGCCACAAGGCCATCAGAGTCAGTATCGTTGTATATATAAACGTATTGCTCAAGCTCCGAGTCTAAGTTCTTGACATACATGTAGGCTCTGTCATTGCACTGATTAGCAGCGTAAATACGTAGAGCGGTAGTGTCGTGGTCGATAGCCTTTACCTTGGCTCTGATTAAAGCACCAGAGTCGCAAGTGAGGTTAGCCACTGTGCTTAAGGCCAACGCGCTCGTAAGCACGTCAGCACTATTAAGGCTGAGTGAAGCGCGTACTATTGCCATTATGCTTCGTAGATAACAGCGAACTCAATAGTAAAGGCAGTAGAAACGCTAGGGGTAATCTTAATGTCTTGATCGCCATTGAATGGAAGCAAGCACCAGTCACCAGCATACAAACGACCGAGCAGCTGAGACTCGATAGTTACAATAGCGTTTTCAGTGGCTACCGTACTGGTATTCTTAATATAAACCTTGTGAGCCTTGTCGTCAGCATAATCCCCTTTATCAACGAGAGTGTACTGAGAACTAGATGATGTTGTTTTGCGACCAACTCCAGTTGTTTGGTCTAAACCAGTGAGCGTTCCCGCCTTGGTGAGTGTCGCTGTAGTTGACAGCGCGAGAGCGTCACCCGTAAGGTCCCCGCTCGAAAGTGTGATTGTTGCAGTAGTAGTAGCCATTATTGTTGGTTATATGAATGCAAATATAGTAATTATTTTTTAGGCTTTTTCTTGACCTTAAATCTGGCAACCCTACCCTTTTTGCGTTTTTCTTTTCGTGCTCTTCTTCTCTCTGCTGGAGTGAGCTCACCCCATGTAGCAGGAGTTTCTGAGGAAACCCTCACCCTAGGTCTGAAAGTCTTCTTTTCCCCCCCAGTATCCTTTTCTCCAGATTCTGTCTGCCAGTCTTCTTTGAACCATCGTTTAAGGTTCAGTCCAGACTTAGTTTTCCTTACCGCCATTGCCCCAGTTTTTCGCGCCTACCTTCCTACACTTAGCCAACGCGCCAGAGGCGTAAGCAGAGGGCCACACTTTGTACCTCTTCTTCACTTTGTAATAACAGGCATCCTTTAGAGTACCGCCTTTTTTATACTTCTTGCAGCCGCAATCACAATCCTCTTTACCGCACCCTGCTTTCTTAGCTCTCATGGCTAACGAGCTTAAACTTGGCTTCTTTGACAGCGCCAGGGTGTGGTTTATAATCTCCCTTCATGAGAAAGTATCTACCCCGATCCACCATCCAGTGATAACCAGAAGGTGCTGAGACAGACTTCGTGGCACTGCTAACATTGAGCTTTCCGCCTTTATTGTGCTTAACTGTATTCATGATCCTTTAACCCACTTCTTGCTTGAAGATTTAGTCTTGCTTGGGGACCACTTCACTTTGTTGGCCCAGTATGCTGCACTGCACTTACCCTTGGCTATGTTCTTGGCGTGGCGGCTCTTAAAGGCTTTGCGTTGCCCTGCGGTTTGATTGGTTTTTACACCAGCTTGCCCAAAGCGAATAATCTTGATTTTGCCGTTACAACGAACAGCAACTACGTGTGATTTACCGCCGCTGCTAGAACGCTTAGGCTTGTTTAAACCTGACAGCCCAAACCGCTTGAGCTTTTTCTTTACATCTTCAGCCATAAAGCAAAGATAATAAAAACAAAATAGTCAGGTAAATCTATTCTTTAAAGCGTTGTAGTTTTGGAGGATTTCTGTGGAGGAGAGTGTCCTAAAATATAACATAGCTGTAGCTATATTACCTGGCCATAATAAGAGGGGAGAGATTTTATTAGAAGCCGCATAAGAGCCAATTCTAAAGGGAATGCCATTATTCGAGATGTCTTCACCGTCAAGGGCAGATATATCAGCGTTTGACACAGTATCTGCTGTACCATCTACGTAAATGCTTACATTACCACTTCTATCCCAAACACCCGTAATAAAGTACCAAGTATCAAGAGATAAAGCGGTGGAGCCAGTCGAAATCTTTGCGCTGGAGCCACCCGCAGCGAGAAGTAACGTTACTTTTCTACTGGAGTTAGCGCCCATGAAATATCTGTCACCACTACTAGCGTATGATTTGCTGACTATTGTAATGAAACCTGAGGGGTTTGATGTGAGTTTTACCCATGATGATATGGTCATATCTTGGGTGCCAATGTTTAGTATACTGCCTCCAAAATCAACCATATCGTCAGCCCCATCAAACACAATAGAGCCACCATCTCCTGAATCATAAGTAGGCCCATTAGTAGGCTCAAGTGTTCCTTCTTTTTTCTCAACCAAATCCGTCCAAGTAGTTCCACTACCAGGATAGCTATTCTCGTTAGCTGCATCCACGTAGAACACCAACCCATCCGTCACTATGCCTTTACCGAAACTGTAACTCATACGAATCTGTTTTTTAGGGCGTTGTAGTTTTGGAGGACTTCTGTAGATGAAAGGCTTTTATTATAAAGTTTCATTAAAGCAAAGTCCCCATAAAAGCATTGACTAGAATCAAAACCACCACCTAATGTGTCTTGTTCTTGACCAAAAATAAGAGTACCTGGGGTTTCAGTAGAAACATTAGCATCTCTAGTTGTAGAAAATTCTTCGGAACCATTTACATAAAGTTTTTCAGCACCACTAGATTTAATTCTAGTTCTTACTAAATTAAACCAAGAAGTAGTGTTCGGTATATCCCAATTAGTACTCTCATTAGTACTAGGGCCATAAAATTTCAATTCACCAGATGAAAAGTACATTAAAGATTCGTTATTTTGATCATCAGAATATGCATAACTTACAGTAGCACCATTAAATGATGTTGTTGTAAATTTTACCCATATAGAAATAGAATAATCATCAGCAGGAAAACTATATGATGATTTTTCTAAATATTGGGTAGCTTGGTTTGAGGAAAAAGTAAATCTATCTGGCAAAGTATTAAGTGTAGGACTACCACTAATAGTAAAGTTATTAGATGAATCCGCTAAATTATTAAAAGAAGTACCACTACCAGAATACGACTTACTATTCCCCGCATCTACATAGAATACTAGCCCATCGGTTACGATAGGTGCGTTATTTGCAAACCCTCCCATTTAGATGTCTGAGTTAGGGTCAGTCCAGTCAGTCCCAGCCAACAGCGTAAGAATCTCTTCGTGAGTGTATTCCTGACTGCGTGTAGCGAGAGCCACAACAGAAGGTGGTTGGCCCCCTTCGTACTTAACGAAGCTCTTGCTTTCGTCTACACTCTTCCTGAGGGTGTCCGCTGATGTCTCCATAACCTCTGAGAAGTCAATGGTTGCTACTTCGCTCATATCGAAGATTACGTAATGTCTGTTTTCGAAATGCATTAAACGTGTTTTTTATTAAACTACAGTAAAGTCGTTAGATGGATTAAACCAAATCTGCCCATTTGTGCTATCTAAACAATAACCAACCAAACGAACAATATCTCCACTTCCTGAAGGAGCGGTGCTCGTAATGTCTCCAGCTGTAGTGGAAACGTATAACTCATCAGCAACGGTTCCTGGATCATGATCTAAAGTAAACATACCACGAAGCAACATGCCGTCTGCATCGGGATCAGTGCCCAAAGCAATCGCCAACAGTACGCCTCCAGCAGTAGCTGTAGCGTCAGCATCGGTTGCCGCCCATGTCCCGTCAGCTTTATAGTAACAAAGCTCGCCCTGAGTAGTAGTGCCAGTACCTATGTAAATAACTTCTCCTTGGTGAGAGAAATTCGCTACTGCTGTTTTTTCAAGATTAACTTGTTTAAACTTGTTAATGGTTACGCCGTCAGAGTCGTCTACAGTGAGCTTAGGTAAACCAGACACGTCATTTACGCTGAAGATAGTCCCAGTGGTAGCTGTGTCTACTTGGAACAAGTCATGAGTGCCATCGTGGACAGTGAAGGTGTCTGCCGTTCCGCTTGAGTCAAGCTCGATATCAAGGTTGTGCCCGTTAGTGTCTATAGTTCTGTCAGCATCAAGAGTTTGATCAGCAGTACCAATGCCTCCAGACCCGCCTCCACTAACAGCGGCCCAAGTTAAACCTCCTGTGTTTCCAGATTGGGCAGTAAGCACGTAACCATTAGTAGGCGCGTTAGAAACCTTAAGGTTTGCCTCGTCTACTACGTTATCCGCTATGACTTGAGCTCCATCTGCTGTAGACGTGACTTCTCCTGTGTGGTTAGGGTGCGTATAAGATCCTGAGTTGTTGACCCAATCTAAAACCCCGTTGCCATCAGTCTTAAGTATCTGACCATCGGTCCCGTCGTCGGTAGGAAGAGTAAGGGTATAAGTAGCCCCAGCAGAGTGGGCAGGACCTTTTATGGTTACGCCGTGAGAGTTATCTTCACAGTTAAAGCGTATAGCGCCAGCGTTGGTATTTCCTTTTAACTCTACAAATCCAGTCCCGTTGGCAGCTAGTAAAAGGTTTCCGTTGGTATTCGTTGTGCTTACTGTATTTGCATCTAGATTGATGTTATCAACCTGAATGCTGTCACTGAATGTTTTTGCCCCGCTAAAGGTTTGAGTACCAGACAGATGAGCTGTGTCGGAATCCAGATAGGCGCTGGCTATAGCAGCTCCATTCCAAGTACCAGAGTCTATAGTGCCAACGGTTGTTATTGCAAGGGCATTTATGTCAGCCTGGGTTTGATCTGAGTTGGTAACTTTAGCTGTATTAGCGTCTATTTCAGCAAGAAGAGTGTTGTCTAATTTATCTTCCGTTACTGAATCATTGGCTAACTGAGTGGTCCCAACACCACCATCCGTAATAGATATATCATTGGCGTTAGCGGTTATCCCTGTGCCTCCTGCAACATTTAAGGTAACATCACCCGACGTACCCCCGTCAGTCAATCCAGTTCCTGCAACCACGGAAGTTATATCTCCAGACCCAAAATCACTAAAATCAACATACTTAAGGTTATTGCTATCAGACGTGTCTTGAATTAAAACCTTATCGTCAGACGCTGGGGTACCAATATCAGAAAGGTCATCCCCTGTAGCTCCTGATCCAAGTCTAGACTGTGTGTTTGAAAGCAGTGTAGCCACCGCACCGATGCTAGCTACATTTATAGAGTCAGCTGATGCTCTAGCGTTTGCTTCAGCGTCTACATAAGCCTTTGTTGATTGCTGAGTAGGGACCTTAGTGTCTAAATTAGAAGAAAAGTTGTTTTCGTCAATAACAAAATCAAAGTCAACAGTAGATGTTGCTGTCTTCATAACAGCGCCAGTAGCTGCTACATTAGAGGTCGTGGGTGAAGCACCATCAGCACCGTCTTGACCAGCAGGACCAGCAGGACCAGCAGGACCAGCTACAGTTGAGTCAGCCCCAGCAGGGCCTTGAGGTCCTGTGTCGCCTTTATCTCCTTTAACACCTTTCTCTGTTACTACTACCGAGCTAGAGGCTGGGGCTGTAACTGTTACTGAGGTGGACCCGTTTGTTGTAACTGTTATAGCCATGTTATCTTGAAATGTCTTCGTTTACACTAAATGACCCTCTTAGTATAGTTGTTACTACATCGCTAACTTTTTGCTGAATATCGTAAGTAAAAGAACCAACAGGTAGCTCCTTCATGACATCCGCTGAAGCTGTAACGGTAACAACGCCAGAAGTAGTTCCGTCGCTAAACACAAACCCATTGCTTAGTTTTGACTTTTGTTCTTCGCTTAAAGCCTTGGCATCCGAAGTAGAAGAAGAAAGGCTGCTAGAAGCAATCACTTCCCTTTCAGAAACTCCTGTTCGGGATCTAACGGGATTAGTCTTTACATCCATTAAAAACTCATATTCAGTCAAATCTAAAGCGGTTCCGCTAGAATCATTCAGTGTAAGATTGAGAGAAAAAGTGTCTCCTCTTTTGCAGGTGATATCAAGCCTTTCAGCTACGTCTAAGTTTACTTTGCTTGCCATGTTATCCTAATAGTGAGTTTACAATGTTGTCTACGCTATCCCCAGCCTCTGGAAGTTCACCTCTATTTCCTTGACGCTGAGAAAGCAACTTACTTTGTTCAGAGGACTGCTTCTTTACTCTATCGTCTTTTCTGTCTTCTTTTAAAACCTCAAGTTTTTGCTTAAACTCTTGATCTTCAGTTTTAAACCCAAGGGTGGCCTGAGCTTTGATAAGCTCGATCTCTTTCCTAAACTGATGCTTAACCTGCTCTAGCTGACTCTCTAACTGCGCTTTAAGCTGCATCTGCTGGGCCTCTATCTGAGCCTCCATTTGCATCTCCTGCTGCTTTGCCTGAGAAGCAGCTTGAGCAGCCTGTTGAGCTGACTGAGCTTGCATCTGTGAGTTTTGAGCGGCCATCTGCTGCTGAAGAGCCATACGCTTCTTGCGTCTTACCACTAAAAGCCTTTCGGCCTGGTTAACGTCCTTCATGTTTCTAATTGCAATCGCATCTTCAAGGTCTATTTCCTTTTGTTGAATAGCCATCTGGACATTCTGCTCTAAATAAGCCTTATCCTTGTCTTCCATTTCTTTCACCACCTGTACACCGAAGTTGTACATAGGAAGGTCATTGAACGAAGAAAGAACAGCCATATTTTCCTTTCCTATAGCGTTGCTATATATCTCATGAAGGACAGACTCTTCTGGTATGATTTGCAAGCACTTAACTATATCTTCACAAACCTTTTTGTAAAGAACCATAGAGGCGTTTGTGATGTCGTATATAGCGTTGTTTCCAGCTGCAATTGCATTTTGCTGAACGCCTACCAGTGTGTCTCCTTTTGGAGTTGATGCATCCATCATTTCGTTAACGCCTGTGGCGTCTCGAATCATACGCAAGTAGTGATTGTAAAGACCTATTAGTTCGTTTATATTACGAATACTATTACCTATCTCTCTTACTGGTGGGTTCTGGAATCCTCCCTCTGGGTTTTTACTTCTGTAGTAGAATACGCCAGTTTGCTCGTAGATATCATGTAAATCCAAAGGCTGTAGATCTCCGCCTTTTCCTAGTTGCACGTTCTCTAACCCTTCGATGTCGATAATTAATCCGTCTGGCTTCGCCTTAGCGATAGCTTGCTGAATCTTAAGGTGAGTCAACTGAAGCATATCAGCAAAACCAGTACAGCTTTCCACCATAGATTTCGGCATCATGTCCCGAATGTTGGTAGCCACTGGAGAATAGGATAGCCTAACCGATGATATATCGTGAATGTTCTTTGGTACGTTCTTAGACCTCCCGTAATTAAACACGATGTTAGATCCGTTCATTACATACATACCCCCATAAACGGTAGAGACATCCATTTTAACTGGATTTCTTTCGAATACACTGCCTGGTTTCTCAGAGTATTCAAAACCCTTCATGAAGAAGTTTACGTTTCCAAAACGATTTTCTTTCTCTTCGAAGTATATGCAATCAACGGAAATAAACTCGAACTCAAGCACATCAACCATGTACTCGTCATATCCATAGTCAGTTCTTTGAGATAGGTTATTATAGCTGCTTTTGCCAAAAGAACTTGGGTTGTTACCATATTTTCCTTTGACTGATTTAGCTAACTCCTCAAGCTGTTCTTCTGTAATCTCACCAGCAGATATTCTTCTTAGCTCCTGTATGGACATAGACTTAACATGCCCCGCATAAATTAAATCCTCAAAAAAAGGATCCTCTGTATGACTGTGAATAAACGTAGAGGGGTCTACGTAATCAGTCTTAATCCCGTGATTAGGATCGTTGCTTCTTTTCACAACGCACATGCCCAAGGCAACCAGATCATTAACGCATCTTCGTAAGGTTCCGTCGTTGAAGTTATTCCATGAAAGGGTCATGTTAGTCCCTATCTGAGCTGCAATCTCTGCATCAGTTTTGACGTTAGTACCCAGAAGTATCTCAGCTTCCTCTAGAGAGTCTGGAAGCTGGTCTGGATCCTCGCCAATTACCATACCTGTCTGCTGCTTAAGTTGTTGCAATTGTTTTTTTGCTTCAACCTGGATCTCCATTCTCCTCTTTTTGTTGTTTTTTTCAGAGGAAGAAAGAGGATCAATAGCCTCTAGGTTTGGGTAAGGGTCTTTAGAAAGTATTTTATTTACAACAACCCTAACAAACTTAGGCAAAATAGGAACAGGGGTGTAGTCCATATTCATTAAGCTTCCGTCTCCATCGTTAGGGTTGAGTGAACGCAGAAGCTTTTTATATATGTTGGTGTCTTGAGTGCCGTTAGCGTAATCTCGACTTCTTTCGAATACAGCGTTTCTTTTACCGTAAAGAGATGTAGACTCCTTTATTTTGCCCCACTGGTTTTCAATAGCCTTTGCATACTGCAAACCATAAGACATACTCTCCTTAGTTGATGCGTCTGCTAGAGGGTTTGGGAAGGAATGCTTGCTATTTTTATCGAGGCTCATAATTTACTTGCATTATGCATATTCTGCAAATATAACAAATCGGCGTTAGACCTTATATTTTCTAAAAAATACCTTCTCTTTAAAATCAGACTTGGCTTTTTCTTTTTCCTTTTGAGCTGCAAGTAAAGCCAAACCAGAACTAATGGTTAAATCAAACTTAGTTCTTTTGTCTATTTTAAACCCAATCCAATCCTCAAGAGTTTTATTAAAGTACATAGTGCCTGTCTCTCCGCTTTCGTAGTTTATGCCTACATGATCGTGGATATACTTCTCTATAGACTGAGCGTGAGACTGTATGACATCTTGAGAATTAGACGGAATTCCTTTTGTTTTTACGTTTACGTGAGAAGAGCTACTCATTAGGTGTCTCGGTCTGTCCATCAAATATCCGTCATAACCCCTTGACTCAAAGTATCTTACAATGCCGTACTTATTGTTCTCTACAAGTAAAGGATATCCGTAATAAAACGCACACATAAGAACGTCTTCGTAAAATATACTGGCTAGATCTGGTCTAGAAGCATACTCCACAACAAACATATTAGAAGGGCGGTTCATGCTAAACTTATTGTACATATGAAGAGCCCCTTTGGACCCTCTGTTGTCCACAGTAGCATCTAGGTCATATGAGTCAACGCCTCCACAGCCATAAGAGGTGAACGGAGCTATTTTTTTTCCTCTTTCAGTTTTAGATATATTTCTTTCAGAAGGATCAGGCATCCAAGACACCCTAAACCTGCCATTAGGGGTGGGTGAAAAAACAACCTCTTTGTCTTTTTCCCTCCATGTAAAGTTTCCTACAACAACAGGGTTAGGGAACAGCTCGTCGTTATGCTCTATTTGCTGGTATATCTTACCTATATTAAACAAGCTACCCTCGATGCTATCTCTAAAAGCCTCGTCTTCGGTAAAAGGGAACTGCCGAGTCACTTCGTTTAGCTCTGAAGGGTTGTCTTTAAAGGATTTGCGCTCGTTTTTTAAGTAAGTCTTACTGCCAATTTCTATGATGTCCCCATCTATACCATGTATGTGTACGCTTTGGGGAGGATCCTCTACAACAGCATTACCATAAACATCAAAAAACCCTTCTAAGGCGTCATAAGCTGGAATAAATATTCTATAAAGACCCGTCTTGGTTCTGTCGTTATTGTTTCGCTCATTGGGGTCAGAGTCGTGCCACAAGCCTTTATACTCGTCGCCCCCTTTATTCATTGGGTTTACCGTACTCCCCACAATAGCCTTGCCGACTACTTTACGCCCTACAATCAAACAAGTACGCTCAATCCTCCAGGCTTCTCTAATGTCAGTTGGTTTTTCCCACTTACCAGCCTCGTCGAGGTAAAGCATATGTAGCTTCTCGCCGTCATATGCATTGTTTGTGGTGTTCTTCCAGTTTATAACCGTGTTTAAAGCGTCACCCCTATGTGAAGTCTTGTTGTTTTTAGTGATACGCTTTGACGGCTCACGAAATGCAAGCTCCATACGTGGGTTTGTAGTACCATCCTGGATAGGCTTGAAGAAGAATGGATAGCCTCTAAAAATAGAGACTACTTTTTTCATAAAAATGTTCTCCTGCGAGTCTTTACCAGTCTTCGACTGTATGCCAAGAAGCTTCTCTTTAACTTGCGTAGCTTCATCCACCAAGACAGCAGAGCATATGTTAGTGTAGCCAGAACGACGACACTTAGTATAAAGCTGACCGAAACAACGAGGGTCAGCTTCACAAGCAGCCATGTGCGTAAAGATGTCTTTTTGGAAAGCGAGGTATGATGGATATCCGATATCAATTTTAGACCATTGTAGAAACATATAGTGTCTCCCTGTAATATACGTAGGTTCCCCATTATTGTAAAACCATACACCGTTGCGCCTACGCTGAAACTCTTGTTCGATGTAAGAACGAAACTTGTTACGAAACTCGGCAGGTTTTTCGAGCCACTCATCCATGCTGCGTATCCTACGCATTTCCTCTGGCATAGGTGTGCGCTTCCACAGCTGCAACTTCTTTGGCTGGTCATGGAAGAGAATTTCCGATTTGCGCGGTTTTTTCGGTAAAACCACGAGTAACCCGTGGAGCTCGATAGCTTCTCCTTCTGTACCGTTAGGGTCGATCTTAATCCCCTTAGTTTCATACCCTTTTATGTCGATTATGGTGGACATCAATAGCTCTGTCCGTGTGAGTTCATTCTACCCAGCGAAGGTACACCTTCTTTAGGGTTTTTGATCTCCATTTGTTCGCCACACTCACACTGTCCTTCAGGGTAGTAGACACTACCGTTTTTAAACTTCATAGTGAGGTTTCTTACAGATTTCTCTGTTTTACATTCTTTGCAAATTAGATCAGGCATGTTATTTAATTTAATTCGTACACCAGACAGGATTCGAACCTGTGACCGTCTGCTTAGAAGGCAGATGCTCTATCCAACTGAGCTACTGGTGCATGTGCTCCCTCCAGGACTTGAACCTGGGACCTGCCGATTATGAGTCGGACGCTCTAACCAACTGAGCTAAGAGAGCTTAAAGTTTACCTTTAAGTTACAAGCTGTATTGTTCTGACTATCAAAGTTATAGTCGTCCCAATAGATTAACCCACTAGCATTATTTAGAGAATCTTTCCGCGAATCCTCCTGAGTAATCTTTTTCTTTTTCGATTTCTCCATTGTCTTTTAGTTCTTTAACCATTTGTTCTAGCCTCTGGCGCTCCACCAAAAGCTCTTTACAGTCGATAGCAGTTTGCTTTATGGATTGGAGCTCAGCCTTACGCGCTGACCCACCCGCTTCGGGATCGACAGGCTTCTTGACTTCTTCGATCATGTTGTTGATCGCAATCTCCATGCTCTGCATAAGCCTCATAGAAGCGCTTACGGTAGTAAATTTACTAGCCATTAATCTTCTTTGTAAAGCAAGTCCTCAACCCTGGTTCTGTAGTATTCCTTTCCGTCAATAGTAATTCTGTAGTCTCGGTTTTCTTTAAACCCAACCACATCACCAACGGAAAGACCTATCTCTTCAATACCAGAAGACGAAAACGCGACCCTACCTCTTGTTGGTAGCTTCTCGCTAAGCTTGACAACCTCGATAAGGTTCGATTCTTGAATCTCTTCTTCTTCGATAGCCTCAAGAAGACTCCAACCCGCAAGAGGGTGGACATCACCAGTACTGCTATCTTTAAAAGCAATAGCTTGATTATTGATAGCATGATCTTCATCATATCTGACAAGGTAGTGATTGTCATCACCAGTAAGTGGCTGGCCTTCATTGATAACCACGAGGTGATGGAAGTAAAGCGTGTCGCCAGGCTTGACCCCAGTCTCGTACTTAAACGGGACAGCCACGACAGGGCCTTCTGTAATTCTATTTTCAAATTCATTAAATCTATTGTCTACGTATAATTCCAATCCGCCACTCGTTGTGATGGTGTCGTCTATAGTCTTTTCTAGCTCGACTACGAATAAGTTAAAGGTCTTCATTCATTAAAAATTTAAATCAAATTCAAGAACACAGGGCATTTCGTCTACCGCCTTCCACAGCATGGTACCTTCATCGTTTTCAATGTATATAAGATATCGCTGCTTTCCAAACTTGTGTAGGTGTCTTTCATCTTCAACGATGGCAGATACCTCTCCAGATCCCGCTCTCATGCCTACGTAATAAGCCATGCCGTTTTTAGGGTCTCTTCCGACCACAATCTTTCTAATAAGACCTTCCATGTCAGTTTAGGGATATGCCTAATCCACCAAGGAGATCATCTAATGAGTCGTCTTCCTGATAGGCGGTGTCCATGACTTCCTTTACGGTTTCAAGTTCTTCCCTACTATCCAGGTTAAAGCTGTACATTGTTTTCATTTCGGCGACTTCTTCACCATTATCAACAGCGTCTATGTCTATAACGCCAACAACTATAGCGGCTAGGGTGCGATCCTTCATTTCGAACTCATCAATTGTTTCCTCCATTTTTTTGACGAGAGAATACATTTCGGCAAAGAAGAGGGTATTTTTAGCGTCCATGATTTAAATTTGTTTAAGTCAAATATACGAATTAATATGCCTAAGTCTCAAGTTAAGAAAACGAGGATGTTCAGGGACTTCTCAAAAATGCCCTCTAGATTCATAAAAAATAACTATTTAAAAAACCTTAAGAGCGCCACAGAAGAGTTTGTTGACGGCAGCGAGATCACAAAGAGTTACTTATACTTTATGCTGTTCGTTTACGAGTTGGAGTTCTTTACTATATCGTGGGTGGCAGGGGAATATGGGATGAATAAAAAGAACCTAGCTGACAGGATGATATATCCGCTAGTGTCTTTAGGGTATCTATACAAACACTTTGATAAGCTTACGCCGTCTCAAACCCTAGAAGATCACCTATTCCGAGATGAGACTAAATTTAACTACCGTGTGAGATATGCGCTGTCTCAGAAAGGCAGAATGGCGGTACAGCGTTTTTACAACACCTTATAGTAAGCTCCCTTACTGTCTCTGTAGGCTCGCTTGATCTGCTTCCTGTTCTTTCCGCTTTCTTTAAATGACACATGAACCCAGGCGGGGTTCTCGTCATCCCCGAACTCCCATATCATCTGGTCCCACTCTAGGTTCTTCTTGATGAAGTCGAATATCTCTGAGTTAGTGACCTTCCCGTACATATCGGCGTCTATATCAATAGCTTCCCCGATCATATGCTGAGAGTATTTACTCCCCCCTATCGCCTTGTTTAGCTCTTTTGACCTGAATCCAGAGGTAACCCCAATGGGTACACCGAAGTGATCGCGTACTGGTTGAAAGATATGGTCTGCTACAGCCTGGAGGTTATTGATTGCCCATTGGTCAGGGGTGTTGTTTATCCCCTTTCTGGTCGCGGTATTGGATTTCACCACCTCCCTTAGTGTAAGGTTTTTGCTTAATTTCATTTTTCTGAGCCACCCAAGACGGGTTGATTCTTTTGATTCGAGGGTTGTGATAATATTTCTTCAATCTATGATTGAATATAGCAAAGTTAGAAAAAAAATTTGTGAGATCGAAAAGTTTGTCTTACCTTGAGATCAGCAAACCGAATTTACGAAACAATTTAAAACAGTTATTTGCTATGAAAAATTCAATTTTAATCCTTTGCCTGTTATTTGCAGGTGTAACATTTGGTCAATCCGACCTCTCTTACGAACAGCCTTTACGTGCATTTAATTGCAAGGCAGATTCCATTGTAATCTATAAGGTGTCTGAAGCTGTTTACAATGCTCCTTTCCGATTCCTTCGGGTTATGCAGATCCGTCAGCTAGAGGTGTTTGGCCGAGACAACGTTGTTGGCGTAGCACACGACAATAAGGTAAAGCAGGTGTTTGACGAGTTTGGTGTTTACGCTATCGAGACGTTTGAAGATGGTGAAGCGTCGTCACCCACATTCATCCAAGTAGACAAGCGGTGGAACGACACCTACTCCCGAACCTTAAGGGTGGGACACGATGACATCTACTACTACTACATTCAATAAAAAAGGGGCTCGCGCCCCTTTTTTATCTTCTTTGGTTTCAACGTTTACCGCGATTCGCCCTAGATTTATTTATAGCTTCGTTTATAGCTCTTCGTCGGCCAGCCGCTTGGCGACCCTTTCCTGACCTTTTTGTAAGTGTTGGAAGCTCACCTAGCACCCGACGGGCTCTTGGCTTTTTTGTTCCGCGAGCTGGTTCAGTTCTTTTCTTTTCTGGTCGAGCTTTAGCCGTCACCTTCTTCTGACCACGGTACTTGTCTAGCAGTTTCGATGCCTTAAGCGCCTTCTCAGAAGCTTTCTGATTTCCAGCATCTTTTTGGCTAACAGCTTTTGATTCAGCACCCCCTACAGTGTACGCTTCATCTCTCGTCATGCCAGCTTTTTTGGCGACGCGCTCAAGGCGGCGGCCCCTTCTTTTTACCTGACCTTCTCTTAAAGACTCTGAGCCCACGGGATCGCTGTAAACCGTTCCTCTTTTTCCCGTTCTTTTGGACTGCTCTAGGGCTGCTCGTTTTGCTTTAGCGATCGCTTCTTTTCGCTTAGCTCTCTTAGTCTGCCCTCTGTACTCTTCGGGTTTTCTAACCTTACCGCCCTCATCCATGGAGGCGTATATTGTTTTCTTTGCTTTCATAATATTAGCTTGCTATAAATACTTCTAACTGTGTTGTGGTTGATTCGCTGTTAATTGCCAAGATACTCTCTAAATGAACTAAAGTTGTAATCGGCGTAGCAGAGTCGTCAGCAACAGCGATATAATCCGCAGAACCGCACAATATAAAGCTCTTACCAGGAGAAAGCAATACGCTTGCCGAATTACCAGCCGCGTTTGTACCGTCAGCAGCGATCTGAAGAGAAAGAGTGACGTTATTGCTAGCGTCCAAGTTGGTAACCCTTATGTACTTAGCGTCTCCATCGTCAATGGCGCCGTCATTAGTGCTAACAAGATCTCTAAATACAGCAACGGTAGTCTCTGTAGTGCCAGATCCACCATTAGCTGGTAGTGTTACAATTCTGTTGAATGATTGAGTTACGCTTGCTATAGAGGTGATGTTCTCGCTACCACGGTTTGATCCGTTTAGCGTGAGCTCTTCTTTAATCGTTACAGTGAGTACAGCCATTGCTTACGGTTTTCTTAGCTTTCATAAAGCAAATATAAGTTATTTATTTTTTGTTATTTTTTGATCGGCGTAGCTGCAATGGAGTCTTGTAGTTATCGACAAGGTAATCGTAGTCCCTTTTAACGCCAGTCTCAGCATCCATTTTTTTCAACCCTTCAATCGTTGTTGCGTTTAGGTTGCCGCCAGAAACCTGCAAGACAACTAGTAAGTTAAGGTCAGGCTGTTCCATATCCTCAACCTTGTCTGTTTCAAGCAGGTTTTGTTTGCTTATGTGCTTGACAGTTCTTTCTCTTGTTTGACCGAGATAAGACATAGCAGCCATCTGTGCAATATCTTGGTTCTCTAGTATCAAGTCTGGGTTTTCTGCAAGTACGTTTGGGTCACCGTATAGATCCTTTGATATCTTTCTGTACATCGGCTCGTTGGTTATCTGGAGATATCCCCTGCCTCTGTATTTATAACCCCCTCTATCCCCATACATAGCGTCACCGAGCTTTTCTGGTTGGCGGCCATAATCTCTTCCTACTGACAATGTATCTAAAACGGAGGATCCAGAAGCGGTTTTCTCGCCAGTACCATATCCAAGCTTGTCTAAACTTTTGGGAAAGACCTCTGTTAACCGCTTACCGTCGTCAGAGTAACTCATGTTTTCAACAACATCGTAACCTGCTTTCCCTAGACCAGCACCGCCAGTCTCTTTAAATATGGCTGCATTTATCGCTTCCCTATACCCTGGGCCTAGATCGTCTAACTCTCTATTGAACCTCTTAGTCCTTGACTCCTCTATAATCCTGCGAAGAGGGCGTTTCGTTTTAGAGTATTTGCCTTTTGGTTCTGGAAACAAGCCCAAAAAAGGCATTGTTTTTTCTTCAGCCACCTCAGCAGTAGGAAGCATCGTAACATCACCGACAGGCTCATCGGAGGGATTAGACTTTACGGGAGTCATAGGTGCAGGTTCCTCTTCTTTGGATCTGAATCTGTCTATCAATCGCCTTAACAATCCTTTTTTGTTCTCTTCGGTTAAATCACCCCCTTCTGAGTACACTTTAGGGTTCTTCTTCACAACCATACCCTTGTTAGCTGCTTTTGTGGATTTCATAACATGAATTTAAGTTATTTTTTGCCGCCGCGAGCCCTTCGATCACCAGCAGAGTCAACCTTACTTCCTCTATTAGAAGCAGCACTCTTAAACCCTACGATCTTCCCGCCCTTATGATAGGCATCAAGGCTGTCCCCATTCCCATAGGTTCCTTTCTCTCGGTTGTACTGGTTGAGCTCAGCCCGTTTCTTCTTTGCTCTGCCGCCAGAACCAAACTTCTTGTACTCCTCTTTGTAGTTACGCTTCTTAACTCTCATTCCATTCTGTCTGAAATAAAACCAGGAACCACATCAGGACTTTTCAGCTGCTTTTTCATAAACCTTAAAGCTGTTTCAGAAGCACCTCTTACAAGCTTAGCTCCTTTGGGTAACTTACCAATCGCGGGGACTGCACCGAAGACATCTAAAAACTCATCCATAGTAGGTACGTATTTACCTGTGTTCTTTACTCTCGCTGTATAAGAATCATATGCTCTAGAAGCATCATCCCAAGATGATATTCCTGTAGGGTCTAAAACCTCAATTATGTCTTCAAGTAAACTGTCTGATCGCGTTTCAGCCTTAATAGTCCCCTCCCTATCTTCGTAAGACGGAGCTAAAGAAGGATATGCAACAGCCTCTGGGGGGTCATCAGAAGATGGTGCAGCATCCATTAGCCTCTCTAAGAGTACCTCTAGCCTAGGATCGGGCTTTCTTTTATCGTATTTCTTAACTCTCATACTGCAAATATAATGAAGACAGTTTTTGCGCCTTTACAACTTAATTAGTTTGATTGACGCTCCGTAGCTACTGTTTTATTACTTACTTAAGTAATCCTAAAGACAGCTTCGTAGGTTTAAAACATCTATGAAGCTTTATCGCTGAAGAGCTTTGGCGAAGTTACAACTTTTTTCTTACAAAGTCAAGTCAGTAAAACACTTTAATGAAACCCCCTAAGCCTCTATGTAACAGCCTTTTAACCAGTATAGATGGGTGGTTTGTGGATAACTCCGTGCATAAGCCACCGCAAGAAGCGGCGAAAAAAGATGATCGCCAAAAAATTTGAGTGTAATACAGAGTTTGGGGATTATATATATTATACACTGCTTGGAACTACGTTCCAAAGTCACTTTTCTCGACCCCCTCCCTCAGAATCTCTAGAGATTCTGGCATACATTTAAGCTTTTAGTACCAGAGGTTAACCCTCTGTTACTAAGGAGGTTAGCCACGATTGATTCTCAATCGACAGAGAGTACAGCAGGTAAACTGCTGAGAGTCAAGTCAGGACAGTCCCCCACCTCGACTAAGAGTCGAACTATTAACCTTCATCAATGAAGGTTTACTAACACTTCAAGAAGTGTTAAGCAATCCTCTAAAACTCAACGGTTTCCCAACGCGCTGAATCCCTTAAGGGATCGTTGTTGGCAGTCAAGGCATGAGTATCAACTTGTTGATACCGTAGGTTGAATGGAGTAGAGATAGAGTATATGAAGAAG
>Ga0208643_1000080_pt1 | contig 58327 bp, 67 predicted proteins | sample VirMetDEL_Nov_12_FD_184516 | JGI IMG/M metagenome (GOLD analysis project Ga0208643, IMG submission 184516) | Aqueous microbial communities from the Delaware River and Bay under freshwater to marine salinity gradient to study organic matter... | ecosystem: Environmental > Aquatic > Marine >...
CCTGCTTTTTTAATTAATCTAGCGTACTGAGACGGCGTGTTTTGAAACGCTAATATTACTCTACCTAACGGAGACGCTTGTTGTTGGCTTAACATATCGGGTCTTGCTGACTGCTGTGTTGCTTCTGCTATTTCTTGAAAGTCGTCAAAAGCTTTAGCTTGAGCCTCTTGTTCAGAAAGCCCTTGGCTTAGGTATGTTTTAATTCTATTTCTGTAGAACGTAGCACCACCTAAAGCTATAGCGTTACTATCTGCTAGTTGCGTTGGTGTAAACCCTAAGTTTAACAAATACTTTATTAAAGCTCTAATAGGCTGCTTGGACTTTGAAACTTGAGCAGCTATTTCATTAGCGTTAAGGTCAAATGCTCTACCAGCTCTTCTTTGTTTTAGCATGTCAGAGTTAAATATAGTAACATAATCTGTCCAAAACTGTTTTTGATTACCAAACGCTACGGCAGCTTTAAATATATTGTTGTCTCCGTAGTTTAAGAAGTTAACCATAGATAATTGCTGTAGTACCGCAGATCTAGAGTTAAAGAACATTGTAGCACCTACAGAACCGTTTATGTAGTCTAAAAATCTATTAACTAGCCTATTTTTACCTGTAGGTCTGTTTGTTCCGTTTTTAGTTCTATAAAGAACATCTTCTAGAGCTTCTCTAAAATTAGTGCCATAAGCAGCTTCAATTTTATTTAAGTTTTCTGTAGAAAATATAATATCAGCGTTTTCTATAAACTCTTGAAAAAACTTACCTCTACCCACTCGACCAGTAGCGTCTTGTAGATCTGTAGTTATATCACCAATTTCCCAGCTTTCGCCTGGTTTAACATAACCTTCTTCAACTCTAGATATTACAGCTAAAGACTCAGCAAATGTAAGTAAATCTTTGTCGTTTAAAACAACTCTAGCTAAATCAGCTTTATCTGTTTTAGTCATGCCAGGTATATCAAGATCAAACTTACTCCAAAGATAAACTCTTACTGCATCAGATAATAAGTAATCACCATCAGGAGTTTTAGTTGTTAACCTTTTTCTCATGCCTGGGTATTGCTTTAATAGAGCCTTGTAGTCGTTTGATATAGCTTGCTTGGCAGAGTTTAACTCCCTGTACGCTCTATTCAAAGGTTGTATTAAAGATTTTTCAAAAAAGTCTCTGTGCTGATTACCTCTTTTGCCTTTACCCATAAAGTTGTAGAGTAAGCCTACAAAATCTTCGTGTGAAGGCGGTATAAAATATCTAAATCTACCTTCGCCTTTACCTCTTTTCCTAGCCTTAGACTCTGAAAATCTTTTATTAGCATCTATATTTTTAACCTCTTCGAGTATGCTATTAAATCTATCGTCCATAGACTTGCTAAACTGCATTTTAGCTTGAACAGACTTACCTTTAATATCTAGCTGATCAAAGACATGCTTAACAGCTTTAACGTTTGGTAACGCATCATCAACGAAGTACATGTCATTATAACCTTCAGCGTATTTTTCTACAAACCACTGCGCTTTAGCGTCGCCTTCACTTCTACCTAATCCAGTGATATTTTCTAAAGGTATATTTATACCTTGACTTTGAAGCCATTTATGTATAGGTCCTGCCGCTTCTTGCATACGAGCTGTTAAAACAAACACGTTGCTAGGGCCGTACTTACGTATTTGGTTTTTCATCTTTTGTAGTAGCGGACCTTGTTTGCCGCCTCTTACATTTGCAAAGTCAGAAAAGTCAAAAGTATAACCTTCTTGAGCATAGGTAGGACCATCTATTGGCCATTTGTCAGAAGGTATTTTTACTACATCATCACCCTTAGTTGCTGTAACAAAGTTTTTACCATCAATAATTAGCGTTTCATCAAAGTCAAACGTAGACATACCTCGTGATTTTGTTTCACTACTAGAAGATCTAGCGTTTGTAATAGCTTTGCTAAACTTAACTGTTCTGCTAGCGTTGTCTTTTAATGCTATTGACTTACCTTCTGCGTTAACTTGAAACTCTTGTCCAAACGTTTTTCCGTCTATAGTTATTAGTGAGTTAGGGCTTATACCACCACTAACTTTAGATACATCGCTATTGAAGTATCTGTTCCACCAATTATTTTCTATTAAATCCCAGCCTACGGGCATACGTCTTTGAAGACCTACTGATGTTAGTTTTTTGTCCATAGCTTTATCTAGCGATATAAGCTTATAGTTTTCTATAACTAAATCGTAAGAAGCTTTAAAGTTAGAATCACCAATAGCAGCATCCATCAGGTATAGATACGCGGCTGTTGCAGGCATAGCGTGTTCATATTCAAATCTAGTTCCAGTTATTGCTTTTGAATAACCAGCAAATTGAGCTCCAAGCTTATGCCAGTGGTTAGTGTCACTACCAACAAGCTTTAAGTATGTTCCAATAGCAGCTGCAGTTTTAGAATTAACTTGACCACCTTTGTTTATAGCTTTGTTAAATCTTGACCACATTTCTCTGTGTATTAAACCAACTTTTTCGTTCCAAGCTTTAATGTCACCGTTTTTAATTTTCTTTTTTATCTTAGCAACATCGCTAAACATAGTATCGTAGCTAGATATGCTAAAATCTATTTCTTTGCCATCTACGATTATAGGTTTACCAAAAGAGCTGTCAGGTAGTTTACTTAAAGCCTTAAGTCTATCTCTAAAGTCGTTGTAAGCTTTAGCTTCTTCTGGTTTTTTATACTCATTATTTTTATTCTTTCTTTTGCCGTCAGTTGTTGACATGCTGAGACCGTACGTTTTATTGCTAGCTGTAAACACAGTGCTGTCAGGTCCAAACCAAAAAGCTCTAGGCATTAATGGTAATAGCTCTTCTTGTATAGCTTTAATAAAACCTTCTCTACCTTCTTCTTTTGTAAGTTTAAATGTAGGATCAACACCTAAGCTATTTAGTAGCTTATCAATACCTTTAGTTTCTAATTCAAACAAAGATTTAATGCTTATTACATCCTTAACTGACTTACTAAACGCAGCCTTACTCTGAGCAGCTGTAATGTCAGCTGTTTGTTGTTTTATAGCTTTAGCTTCTTGAGGCGTCGCGTCTTTTAGTTTAGCCTCTTGATTTCTTTGAGCAGCTGATAAAGAAGCGTTGATAGAATAAACTTTAGCAAGACCTTTTAATAACTGGCCTATATTTCTATCGTATAAGTTTTGCTGACCAGCTGGAGTTATACCTATATCTTTTTTAAGTTGATCTACAACTTCTTTAGTAGGGTTTACAAACTTTTGCTTTAGTTTTTTAACTGGGGTTTGAGACTTTAAACCTCTACTTCTACCAGACGGAGATGTCATAACACCAGAAGGATCTGTAAAATCTTCATAAAAATAATCTAAAGGTAATCCTTTTAGTCCTATAGCAATGCCATAAGTATCTCTTGAAACGTCTATACTTTCTCCAGCTTTGTTTATTTCAGCTGTAGGCTCAGAAACATTGTAAAGCGGTAATGTTTTGACAAAGTTGCTTAAGTTTTGCTCAGCGCTAAAAACTCTTTGTATATTTAAAGCTTCAGAAGGTAAAGCCATACCTTCTTTAACTTTAGTTGTAGGCACTAAATTTGCACCTCCTTCCATTATTTTTTTAGCAGGAACATTAAATATCATCTCACCTACTTTGCCAGCATACTTAGAAGATATATCTTTAAAGTTATCACCTTCTTTTACTTTTACAGTAGATTTTATTTTGTCAGAAACTTTTCTTGTTTCAGCAAAGTCAAGTATATCTATTTTAGTTCTTTTTTGTTCAGCTTGCTGAGAAGAATCTGTATCAATTATAGCTGTTTGTTTTTCAACTTTAGAAGCCACAGCTTCATCAGTTGTAGTCTGGAATATATTACCAAACCTAGGGTTATCTTTATAAAACTCTTGAAGTCTAGCCTGTAGCAGCTTGCCAGCAGGAGTTGTTGAGTTTAAATAACCCATTATACTATCGTTTCTATTTGGATTATATTTTTTAAGTAACCCAAATAAACCTCTTTCTGATGTAACAAAGTTTTGTACTATGTCGGCTCTATCTTCTTTTGTTATACCTTCTATAGTAGGTAAAATTCTGTCAACTTCATTTTTTAAAGTGTCAGCCGCTATAAACGCTGTGCTTTCTTTAGTTTCAGGATCTATAAGATCTTCTTTTAAAGCTTCAACTTCTTGGTATACTCTAGAAAACTGTGCTTCGTCAAAAGTTACATCACCCTTAGTGGCTTTAGTAACGCCTTTGCTTAAGGCGCCTTTGTGTATACTTTTATTATAATCTTTTAAAAAGTTATAGGCACCTTTACCACTTGTAAAATCAACGTCGGCAAGGCCAAGATTTGCAAATAATCTTCTTACAAAGTCTTGTATTTTTGTAAATACGCTATCGTTAAACTTAACCTCTTCGTTGGCAATAAGATCTGAAAATATAGTAAAATATTCGTCTCTATGTTCAGACATATAGTCTTGACCGTAGTTTTCATCAATTCTTTTTTGAATTAAACCCGCGTTTTCTTCGCCTATAATATTTAAAAATTCAGATATAGTTTTATCAGTTATTCTACCTTTTTGACCGCTAGCTTTTATTATACCGTGTAGCAGCTCATGGTTACCAGCGTTATCGCCATACAATTTCTTTTTAGCAGCGTCTTTATTTATTACTATTTCACTATCTAAAATAGTGCCTGGTGTTTCTGATAATTCTTTAGATGTTTTATCTGGAAATCTTTGTTCCATCTGCTCTTGAGTAAGCTCTGTAAAGTCTAGCCCGTACAATTTGCTATGCTTTTTAGCAAACTCCATATTAGCTTTGTAGTCTTTCTCAGCAATGGCTTCGTCTACTAAACCTATAGTTTCTACGTCACCTGAGAGCGCAATACCTGCTCTAGCAGCTTCTTGTTTAGCTGTAGCTTTTTTACCTAAACCAGTAAAGTCGTTTTCCATTTGAATATCGGCGGTAGCAACGTCAACATCGTCAGCTGTATCAACAAAATCTTTCACTTGCTCGTAAGTAACAGTCTCACCGTTAATCTTGTATACTGGTGCTTTTGCTGTAGCCAAAGCATATCCTACGTTTACCGGTGCAGTTACAGTACCTGTTATAGCTTCAAAACCTATTTCTGCAGCGTCCATATCTTGACCTGCAGCAACTCTACCCGCAACCTCACCAGCACCACCACCTACAGCTTCAACAGTTGTACCTGTAGTAGCGGCTGCAAGAGTTGATTTTCTAGCGCCTTTTACAACTTGTTTGGTAGTAGCAGCTACTTTACCAGCTAAACCTCCTGTAAGACCTTCTATTGAGCCGATAGCAAGGCCTCTACCAATAGATCTATTTCTTATTTTTTGTCCTTTTGGTCCTTCTAGTAACGCTTTAATATTTTCATCAGTAAACTCTTTACCTTCTAGCTTTAATTCTTTTTCGATAAGCTCACCAAAAGTTAAAGCAGCTTCCATAGACGTTGCTAATCCACCCATAGCTCCAGCAATAGCGCCAGGCGCTGCTCCAATAGCGGCACCAGCAATTGCACCAGTACCTGCGGCGGCTAATGATTCAGGCGCGTCAAAAGCTGTACCTACTTGAGTACCTAACGATTGTACGAAAAGCTCTGGTAATAAACCAGGTTGATTTTTTACGCCTCTAAAAAAAGCAGACCACGTCTTGCCTTCTTTGACATATTGTTTTTGAAATTTTTGCATACGCTCAGAAGGAACGTAGTTTTTAGCTTCATCTTCTTTAGCAGCTATAAAATCTCTAACTTTTTCTATGTCAACGTTAGAAAAGTTTTCAGCCATAAGATCTGTGGCTTCACCTGTAGTGCTTGCAGCTCTAAAACCTCTACCAAACCATGTTTGATCAAACCAACTTACTGATTCCGATGAACCATCGTCCAATTGCGACCCCATATCTTCTTGGCTCGCCGTCGGGTCTTGCGGTAAGCCGACTTGCTTTTCCACAAGGCCTTGCTCTTTCATTTTTTCTAAATACAAACCAAAGTCAACACCCTGTCTGTTAGCAGCGTCTTGTAGTTGTTCTATTGAATAACTTTTGCCATTTATTTCAAACATGCTATTTAATTTTATTTTATTATTAAATCAGGATCAATCGGCACTATGTAGGCACTAAAGTCTTGAGTGATTTGATCTGCTATATCTCTAGTAGCGTTTTCTCCTATATTATAAGTTTCATCAAAACTACCATCTTTACTTTTTATTCTTATTTTATTTCTAACAGTGCTAGTTGTTGAACCTGTACCAAACATACCTCCACCAAAACCAGTGGTAGTTGTTATTGGTAATATATCAAAATCTTCTCTAAATTGAGCGTTGAAAACATTAAATAAATTATCTCTTACTTCTTGATATTGTGCATTAGCAGTTTTACCTTTAGCTTCTATGTCTCTTAATCCAACAGTACCGGGCACGGTAGGAGCTACTCTTTCTTCCTCTGCTTTTGTTTTTTGATCTTTTAAAACATTAGAAACGTTGAACATAGAAGTACCTTCACCAGCTCTCACGTCATTAGCACTTAGTAAACCTTCAATGTTAGCTATCTGGCTTCCTTTAACATTTTTTACAAAATCACCATTATTAAAAGCTTGCCAACCTTCGTCTTTGTCATAGTTGTAATCATAATGCAATCCTCTTATTGTTTGAGGATCTTCTGGGTCAAAGTTAAGTAAAGCACTTCTATTTTGCATCTGCTTTAAATAACCAATGTTTTGATAACCAGCTCTTTTGTTTGGATCAGGGTGATTAGGATCGCCGCTAGTTTCATTTCTACCATATAAAAACCCTCCATACTTATCAGTTTTTGTTGAAGTAGATTCTTCTTCTTCTGGCTTTGGCGGTACATAACCTTGACCAAACGTAGTTTCTTTAGCAAGCTCTGTTTTATAATAATCCATAAACGCTTCACCTATACTTTTGTTAGCTCCAGGTAAAACGTAGTTTGTGTTTCTTGTTTTTAACTCATCTACAATAAATGGATCAGAAACTGATTTACCAGCACTAGCTATATATTGCTGAATAAAAGGCTCCGTGTTATAAAATCTACCGTTTTTACTTAACGCGTTTGTTCCGTTTTGATTATCCCAAATCAAAGACTTAAGACCAGATTCACCAAGTTCTTCGCGCATTTTATAAGCCATAACATTTAAAGCGTCAGGCGTCATAGCGCCTTTAGCGTTTATCTTGTAAGTGTCTAGTTTGTTTTGAAGGTGGAATTCATAACCAGCTTTGTTTACAAACTCAGGTCCTTCAGCTGGTATAGTGTCAACGTCTATAGATTTAACGTTACCAGCCTTAGGGTTAGTCCACGTAATTTTACCATTTTTTATAGAGAAGTTATCTTTATTGCCTTGCTGAATATCGGTATACATGTCTCGATAAGCAGCGCCATTGCTAAATGAGAACTCACTCATGTCAGACGATTTTATTAAGTTTCTAATGTCTAAAAGCTTTTTGTTTTGATCTCTTAAATCTACGTTAGCTTTGTTTATTTTATTTATTTCAGTTACAGTGTCAGCGTAGTCTTTATTGTTAGGACTCATGTAAGCAAGCTTTCTATTAAGCTCTCTAAATCTAGCACTGTTTTCTTGCAGCTCTGAGCCTATAGCTTCTTCTGTACCATCAAAAAGTTGTGAGTCGTCTACATCAGGATTAGCCATATTATACTCAACCATACCTGCTACAGCTTGTTCTTCAGCTTTGTTAATGTAAGTTGTTATAGGACTAAAAAACGCCTGTGTAGCCATTTGATTCATGACTGGCTGCGATCTTTGTACTCTACCTAGCTGAGCTAGTTGACTATACAGACCACCACCAACATTACCGCCCATGTTTGGTAAGAAGTCATAGCTCATTAAATTTGTTGAATTTGTTGTTTTTTTCTTTGCCATAATTATCCTGGAATATTATAAGTGTTTCCGTAATCAAACTGACCACTAGCTGGGCTAGTAGGATAAGTAACATTACTTGTCATAACATTAGCGTTTGGCCCGCTACCAGGCGCAAACTCTAAGTTAGAAGTTGATGGACCACCACTACCGTCAAACATACCAGAACTAACAGCTGATGTTAAGAAATCACCAAACGCAGCACTAGCGTTAGAACTAGCTTCATTAGAAAACTGAGTAGACGCCGATAAATTAGAAGCCGATAAACCGTACATAGCTTGAAGTCTATTGAATCCCATTTGTTCAACATATTGCTGTCCTTTACGATCAAGCATGTCTACTTGAAAATCTCCAGTAGCTATTAGCTGATCTAGCCTAGATTGCTCTTGTGCTGTTAACTGAGCTAGCTTAGAAGCTTCTTGAGCCTCTAATGTTTGTAGCCTTGACATTTCGCCAGCTTGCAGTTGCTGTAGTCTAGATCGATCTTGTGCTTGTAATTGATTTATTCTACTTTGCTCTTGAGCAGTCATAGACTGTAGTCTAGCATCTTCTTGAGCTCTTAATTGATCTAGTCTTGAAGCTTCGCCTCTACTCATCTGTTGTAACCTAGCTTGCTCTTGACGAGACGTCATTTGATTTTGACGCTCTTGCTGCGCTATATTTATAGAAGCTTCTCTAGCTTGCTGCGTACCTACGTTTGATATTGTTTGAGCTAAACCTGCTACGCCACTACTACCAGCTACACCGCCAAGCTGACCTAGTAGATTAGCTTGTTGTTGTTGAGATTGCTCACGCATGTAATCAGCGGCCCGCCTGTCTACCGTTAAATCTTCAAATACATTTTCAGCACCTTCAAATCTATTTTGTAAACCTGTGAATTGATTTTGCAAATCTTCAAATTGATTTTCCATGCCAGAGTATTGGCTAGATAAACCTAGGTAATTATTTTGTAATCCACTAAACTGATTGTCTAAGCCTGCGAATTGGCTAGTTAACCCTGAGTATGGGTTTTCTATACCCTCGTAAGGATTTGTAAACTCATAAGCTTCAAAAGCCTCTTTCTGCTCTTCGTACCTTTCTTGATCTTCTCTTCGCATGTTACGAGCTCGCTTAGCATCTTTTCTTGAAGACAAGTAGTTTAACCCAGCGATCACAGGCAATAGCCAAGGAGCTTTAAAAGGACTTTCTTTTTTATTTTTTTTATAAGGTGATGTTTTACCTACAATTGCCATATCATTACATTTTATCTTTTTATAGTTACATTTTAAGCGCGCTATTTACTGCTTGGGGAAACTTCAGACGCTATTGAAAATAGCTCTACTAATTCTGTAGAGTTGTTTTTTAACTTAACCTCAGCATAGTATCCTTTAATTCCAGACTTGTTAACAGAATTGTTTTTAGCAAACATTATTAAGTCGTTTGCCTGAGGTTCAGCTACCATGTCTTTTATTATTATAAAATTACTACCTAGCTTTGTTATTGTTCCAAGCTTAACTGGTAATACGTTTGCGCCAGCGTATGTTATACCATTTACCTCTGAAAATGGAGTTGTTTGAGCAGATACTTTATAAGCTACATCGTATGATTGTAGAGATGGATTATCAATACCTGAGTTGAATATTAATTTGTGATACGTTGCCATAATTAATCGTCTTGTCCTGTTGTTACAAATTTATCTAAATCAAAAAATATCGTTTGATTTGAACTTGGGTGTGAACTTATGTTTAAAGTTCCTTCTACAGTAAATTGAGTTGTGTACGCAAAGTCTTTATTAATATGCGAAAAAGTTAATTTTTCTCCGCCTTTAAAACTTTGAGCAACGCTAGATACAAAAGATCCTTGCGTAGCGTCAGCTGTTACGCCTGTTACAACAGCAGGCTGAGCATTAACACCGCTAAACGTGGCTGGATGCGTAAATCCAGTGCCTGGGTCATAGTTGTCAAGACCACTTATACCGTATGTGCCGTTAACGTTTACTGCAGTTCCGCTTACAGCGCCTCTAACGGTTGTTGTTACTTCAGCTATGTTAGTTATCTTTAAGTTTACAGATATACTACAACCTAAGGCAGCATTTATATTAGCTAGCCCATACCCGTTGAAAGTTAGTGTAGTGCCATCACTAGCATTGCATGTTTTGTTTAAAAATAAAGTTTTTGTAGTCGGATCTATTTTTGATATTACCGGCTTAATAGCGCCGCTAAAGCCAGTAACTCCTGATACTATTGACATACCTGCAAAAAGATTATCCACTGAGTCTACAACTAATTCATTACTTCCTGATATTGCTCCGTTGACAGTGTCAGTGGTGCTGAAATACCAAGCTGAATCTTGAATTATAGGTATCACTGTTTTAGCGTTAAACATAAGCCCGCTACCAAATCCATCATCTACATTCGACGTAACATTAGTTATTGTCCAATTAATAGAATTTGTAGATGGCGGCGCTGTAGGGCTATTTGTTATTGCAACGTTGCTAGGAAACGTATTGTAAAACGAGCTATTGTTTGTAGTGGCTACAGCTAACGTTAAAGTAGTATTACCTAGTTGCTTTAGTCTTTTATTTATAGGCTTACCTCTACGCATTTCTGTATTATCAGTAGGATCTGCTTGCAGCAAAATATCGTAATTAGCCCCAGCTACACCTGGAAAAACTATTACGCCTTCAAAAAAAGATCCAGATATAGTTCCTTTTAACATTTTTTGAGGACTGTGTCCAGCTGAAAACGTTTGAGTGTTAAAGTTATAATAATCCCCAGAAGAATTACTAACAATAATAATAAATTTAGCTCCGTCGTCTCCTAATATTTTAAATCTTTTTAAACCACCCGCTTCAGGAAGTTCTACTAGGTTTATAGATATGTTATTTATTAACTTCATATTATGATAGATCTTCTTCTTCTTCAAGCATTAAAACTGGGTTTTGTAATAAGATACCTACGCCTTGGAAATTAAGATTAGCTAAATTTTCTGCCACAGTATCTGAACTGTATTCAATACCTTTAATGTAATTAAACCATTTGTTTTCTTTTTCTACAAACTCTTTAACTGATCCTTGATCTAGATTAGTTTTTATAGACTCTACTCTCCACCCGTCTTTAGCAATTAAATTATACAGCTCAACATCATGGCCCATAGAGTCGTGCTTGTTAATTTTAGCTTGACTACCCTCGTACACAAGGGTTTTAAACGTTTTTATAACACCAGGCTCTGCGTTTAGAACAGTAGTAATTTGTGATTCTACAAGAGGTTGATTATAAAAAGTGTTGGCAATAGCATCTTTATGGTAATGCTGATGTATCTTACCTTCGTTAAAAGTAAAATATTTTTTAGACACATTAACGCCGCTTTCAGGATAATAAGATTTAAAACTTACCCAGCCGTTAACATCTTCGCTGTATGATATTGTTTTTTTATTAACCTCGTTTGTAGCTACCCTAGTCATTGTTATGTTGTCTAAACTAAAAGTATTTAAGCTATCAGTAGTTACAAATACTAAAGCTCCAGTTATCATACCAGGCTGATAATATTCTGACTGCTCTACTTTTCTTGTAACAACGCCTGACGTTGGGTTTGCTCCGCTACTAATAACAAAACCAACGCCTGGCTTGCTAAAGTAGTAAATATCAAACTGGCCTTCAATATGACCTACATCAACAGATATTTCGTAAGTTTCACCTTCGTTAATATCTTGACTTATAGATTGACTAACTTGAATATTCTCTGGAGCGCTAGCAAAAACTATCTGCTCGTTTTCAAACTTATATTCAGAAGAAGCTTGTATTGGGTTAGACTCTAAAGAAGCAGTATCGTAACTAGTAAATATCCAAGAGTCTGTATTACCTCCACTTACTATTTCAGAATCGTCTTGTATAGATATTTGAGTTAGTCTACCATAGAAACCTTCAGCGCCGGGCAGTATTGTTATTTGATCTTCTGCGTATTCTAGCGCTTCGGCAGCTACAGTGGTTAGACTAATCTGTATGTTAGATCCTACAGGTTGAGATATTGACTCAATGTCAACTGCGCTTCCGTCGAGGTTAAAAGGTATAGAGTAGTTAGTTCCGTAAGTATTTATTCCGGTAACAGATATTACTCTGTGCTGACCATCTTCCCAAGCTTCTGTAACGACATGTATTTGAAGCTCACCTTCAACTCCGTTTATTTGCCCTGTAGCCGTTGCGTCGTAGTCTGGAGCGTTTGTTATTTGAAAAGATAAAGTATAGCCATCTACAGTAGCTTCAGTTAAGTTACCCTCTAAGTCTTGAGTAATAGTGTTTAGTTGAGCGTTGGGGTGTTCGTAAAGATTCCAAACCCAGCCTCCGTTCTGATAGTAAGATGCAGGAACGTCTAGCGCTGTAACCAAGCTGTTTGTAGTGCTTGTATTCCAATTTAAAGAAAAAGTACCGCTATTACCACTGCCCTCAGCTAAAGTCACATCTATTAAGTCTATTCTAGTTACGTTTATAGCAGTTTCGTTGCCATAAGTACCTACTTCTAGCGTGCTCAACCCATTTGAAGTAGTTTGATCAGCTTGAAAAACAACTCTAAAAACTTCTCTTTGTTCGCCGCCGTAGTTAACTGTTATAGGCATAAACCTAACGTGGTTGGCGTTGTGTATTTGACCAAACATTCCGGCTGGGTAGTTGGTTCCAGGGTTTAAGTGGCTAGCTGTGTAAGCGGCCACACTTAACTCTGAAGTTATAGCCCCATACAACAATAGTCTTCCACCGTTAATGCTTATATTAGTTGTTTCATTAGTAATTTGATAACCATCATCTTCTAACTCTACATCGACAGCGTACCAATTACCGTGAATTAAGTTTACGCCTTGCGTTATTTTAGCGCTGGAAGTATTTAAAGTAATGTCACCATCTTCATATCCTACAACACTAACATAGCTATCTACGCTTAATGTTTCTTGAGTAGGTATGCTTAGATAGTAGCCGTCGTCTACAGAGCTACCGCTGTATGTAGTTATTGTTGTACCGTTGTTTGCCGCGTTATAAAAAGTAACGCCATTGTCGGTTATAGCGTTACCGCTACTATCTTCAAGAGCAAAATAGCTATAGCTGTTTCCTAATTCGTCTGTATGATTTTTTAATTGAACTTGACTAGAATTATCTGGACCATAAACTTCTTCTATACCAGCTGTTAGGTTTACCCTATCGTCAGAACTGCTTCCTGCCCAATCGCTAGGGTTAATATGTTCTACTACAACGAAAGGATCAAGATCTACATCTGGAAACGCAAGCACTTCAGGAAAGAAGGTTGCCGCTGAAACAAGTGTTCCGTCTACTTCAGTTACAATATCTCCAAGTGAGTCACCCGCAAAACCTACATTGCCAAATTCATCTGTAGCTTGACTTAAAGTTCCATATGATTGACCATTTACCGACGCCTCTACTTGTAAGTTTCCATCAACATCACCAAATGCCTCAGTACTTGAGATAACATCGTACTCTGCGGCTGCAGCTTGTTGAACTTCAGATATAGACTCAACGCCCGGAGAATCTAATTCGTTAACCTTAAACACGTAAAAACCTTCAACCCAAAGTTTATGCCTTGTAGTATTGCTCGATGCAGCTTCAATATCAACCTCTAATTTTTGTATAGCTATATCGTTATTAGCTAAATGCGAGCCGTCGTCTTTAAATATCCTAAACTTCACAACCATCGATCTATGCTCAGTATACCATCTGTAACCTCCAGAAGATGTGTATCTTTGCCCGTATAAGTTATTTTGTATTGAGCCGCCTAAGGAAGAGTCATCGTTTTCACTTTCATAGCCAGTTTCATTGTAGTTCGCATCTCTGTACTCTTCTTGTTCTCCAATAACGGAAACACCAGGAACTGCCCATGTAAAAGAGCAGTCGTAACTATCAAGAGCTCCACCTGGTGAGTAAAGATAACGTTTATTTGAGTTAGCCCAAGAATACTCTGAATAACCAACAAAACTAGCGTTAGCTGTTTCAAAGTTATTTGAGTTTGTGTCTGATCCGCCAAAAGAAGTCCACGGATTATTAGTGCTAGTTGCTGTATCACTAGCGCCCACGTAGTTGCCTATACCTATATTACTACCTGGCACAGATCTAAATCCATCTGCATTTCCTGTAGTACCATCGATAAGCCTTAACGTAATGTCCATATTAGGAGCGGCGTTAGCTTGACTACACGTATCGTCTGACCACTGGGTTTGGTTGGCTTTATAAAACTCTACTCTATAGTTTATTTTGACAGCTAGCTCTTCACCATTAAATATAGTCCAGTCTGTAGCGTCTGGATATTGCGCTCGAACAGCGCTTTGAACTTGATTAGAAAAGAATTCATCAACAGGCGTACTGGGAATTTGTATCGAATCTTCATTGTTTAGCGCAAATCCTCCTGGACTAGGTCCTCCTCGTGACTGACCATCGTTAGAGCTACTTGAAGTGGCTAGATTGTCTGCATTTGTAAGGTTTACATAAAAAGGAGCGTGTACAGTGGCAGTTGCGCTTGAGCTTGTAATTCCTTCAGTATCTAAATTAACAGAAAACTCTTCTCTTCTAAACAAGTTTCTAAAACCATCATATACAGGAAAAACACCTGCAACAAAATCTTGAGTTGTCACTAGTTCACCTTGATTAGTCTGATATTGCTGAGTACCACCCGCGTTTATAGTAGTAACTATAGGTCCGTAATTCGGAACAGTAGTATCTTCGTATACAGCTGGTTGATCAATTGTTTGAGCTTGATAAGCCGTGATGTCTCCAGCTGCTATTCCTGGAAAATAAGTTATAATAACGCCAGCATCAATACCTGTGTTTAACAGTAGTTCTGTCCCTGAATCTACAGCGTCTTGATATATTGTGTTAATATCTGAAGCAACATAGTTAATACCAGAATCTAACAATGGATTTCTTATTATTTCTGTAACATCGTTAGATATGTTAAGCTCTTCACCTTCGGCAAGATAAGAGTTTTTAATTATATTGTTATAGACGAAATCTTTAAACGTTACGTTGTATTGTCTTTTGTATTCGTCGTAAGTACCTAGCACTACACCTGCTTTTGGAAGCTCGTCTCTAAAAAAGTCGTGCATACCAGCGTCTGATATTGGAGTTAGCCCGTCCATAGATAATCTAAGCACAGCGCCTCTCTGTTTGTCTGTAAAATAAGCCCTGTATGATTCTGCAGAAAAAGACTCTGGATTAGTAGATATGCCGTAGTCTCCAACAAAAGGCGTAGCCTGTCCAAGAACGTTAGTTGTAGCCACAAGCTGAGGATTACCGTCAGCGTTAAACACTGCGTCTTTGTTAGCTAGTATTTTTATTACTCTATCTTCACAGAAAGCTATTAAGTCAGCTCTTCTTGAAAAAAGCTTTTGTATACTACCGTACGTAGGGTTTAAGTCTTTTGTTATTTTTTCAGCTTGTATAAATTGATTTAAGTTATTTAAACCAGAGCTAGCGTTATATAAACCAGAATATATTAAACCGTACTTGCGGTGCTCTTCCGAGTAAGGCTCGTCTAAAGTAGTAGAAGCTCTAGCGCCATTTTTAATAAAACTAGCGTTAAAGTCATCTTCAATTCTATTAGACTCTACGCCATCTCCAAAAGTAAAACAGTTAAACCAACCTAAACCTGTTTCTTGAGTTACGTCTACAACTCTATTAACTATAAACAGTCTTCTAAGACCACTTGCGCCTTGTCCGGCAGCTTGCATTGGCCCTAGTCTACATGTTGTAAAGCTACCATCAGGTCTATAAAATCTAACTCTAGCATCTACATAGTCTATTTCTACGCCATCAGCTCTTTTTTTATTAAAACCTCTAGCGTTTGGCCCAGCACCGTTTTCTTGCTGGCAAACAAATGCTAATTCACCGCTATCAGTGTGTTTCCACTCAGCAACGTGTATTGTTTCAGATATATTGTTTTCTCCAACTCTAGCGTCTGGCAAATCTACAAATTCAACTCTACATCCTATAGGCGCAAATTGATTAGCATTTTCTAAATTTAAGTAAGTAGGTATAGCCTGACTAGCCTCGTAGAATATGTTTAGATCTAAAGCTTCTTTTGGCTCTGTTTCAAAAACAGCTTCAACGTCTTTTATTAAACCAGAATTAACTTGAGCGTCAGAATCTACAAACTGCATTTTTTGTGACAAACTAAAGTTTATATCTGTCGCTGAACCAGCTACAGGGCTTTCACTTGCGTCAACTGGATCTTTATCTAGCCTTAATATATATACGGTTCTTCTATTACTAGCTTTACCAAAATCTACTATTTTATTTACTAACGCTGTATCTTCACCAGCGAGTGTGTTTGTTAGTTTAGCTTTAGCCCAAGCAACAGCAGCTTCTTCAACACTATCGCCGCCCCTAGCAATTTCATCAGTATTAGTGTAAACAAGTTTAGATCTCCAAGGAGTGTGATTATAAACGTGTTTTATAGAAACATCTAATATAGTATATAGCTGCTCTGTGGTGTCGTTTTGAAATTTAAACTTTTTGCCAATGGCTAGATTTTTTACAAAATCTTCTAAATCTTTATCAACCTGAGAAGCTGCGTCAATACCAACTTCAAGTTTTGATGGAGCAAACGTTGGGTCCCACTGTCTTTCGTGATGCTCTCTATATTCTAAGTCGTACCCTTTACCTACACCAGGTCCTGGTGCATCTCCAAGAGGATTTTCTTCTAGATAGTTTCCTTCAAGCTCAACAAATTTAACGTCGTTACCTTCGTCGTCTAGACCTAAACTACCTCCAAACTCATCTGTAAAGGCTCCACCACCCCATATTCCTTTTAAAAGGCCAGCTAGACTGTTTTCGCCAAATACTTCTACGTTATCTAAGTTAGCAGCTCCGTCAAAAGATCCGTCGTGTAAGTTCTTGCCAGGAGCTAAAAACGATACGTGCATAAAAAACCCACCAGCTTCTTCTCCGTATGTTTTAGTATTTTCTTGAGAATCAAATATCGACTTTTTCCAAACGTATTTTCCTTCGTCTATGTGATCAGCGTTTGATGTAATTACACCAGGTATAAAGTTTTGAACTGTAGAGCTCCAGTCTACAGTAGAAGCATCAGACTGCGACCACGTAGTTTCTGCGTTTAAAGACCAAGGGTATTCATCTTCGTCAGTGTTGAAGTTAGATTTCCATTCTACCTCGCCGTACTGCATTGGGTTAGCAATTACGCCTTGACCAGCCTCTTTAGCGTAGCTGTTGGAGCAAACGTTAGCCGCGGTCATAAACATGTTGTCGATAAAAAAGGCTTTATCTTTGTTTATCAGTATGTTATCCCACTCTGTGGAAGTATTAGAAACTCCATCGACTATATTTTCTGTTGCGTTGTTTGATATAACATTAGGTAGAGATCCTAAAGCCGGAGCGTTTAATATAGATTCTGTCTCTCCTGATCCGCCGGCTCTAGTATCATAAAACCAAAACGTTTCTCTAGATGAAGATATAAACTTATTTGAAGATATATTATTATTTAAGTTTAATATTTTATTTTTAATAATATCATCGGACTTTATCTTTACAAAAAACTTACCTGAAAAGTTTTCACCGTCTCTTAGCTGTTTTCTAAATATACTAAAAACCAAATCTTGATTTAAAGAACTAGCATCGTTGGCGGCTAGAAGAGCATCATCTTCTGTTATTTTTTCAGAAAGCTTCATTTTATAAGAAGTTCCTACAAACTCGTTGGAAATAACTTTATATCTTTTAGAGTGCGTAGTTACGCCTGAAGAAACTTGCTTCCAAGCCACGTACAATTCGTCAACATCAGAACTATTGTCAACTCCGCTGTTTCCATCTGCATCACCTATAGCTCTAAGTAAAGGTATGCCTACCTCTAAAGTGTTAGATCTATCTATCTCAATAACATCTGTTTCTTTATCTATTCTTCTATCTGCATTTGGAAATATCGCAGCATCCGCATCTGTATTTGCTAAAATATCATTTGTTGCACTATCTACATTAGAAGCTTCACCTATAGAAAAGTAATTGTAGGCTATAGAGTCAGGTGCTTCTGTAGATATGTCAATAACCTTGTACCTGCTTTTTTCTTCTACAGGATTTATTGTAGATGATGATACTCTTTTTAGTATTAGATAATCTTGCTCTGTTATTTTATTTATTTCTGAAGAAGGAAATGATAGCCAAACATGATCCTCTTTATTATCAAAATCAGTGCTTTGACTAGGTATATACAGCTTGTCCATTAACAAATTGTAGTATTCACCTGAAGTTTCTTTTATATAAAACTTAAAGTACGAAGCCCAGTCTGGAGCTTGAGTTTCTAGAGCGCCAGTAATACATAGCGGTAGATAATAGTTAGGGGTTGAATATCTCTCGTTTAACCAAGGTACTTTAACAGAGCTATTACTTGAAGAAAAAACAGGCGTTTCTCTTCCCTGCTCATCTCCCCATACCACTCCTAGCTGGTAATCTCTTAATGACTTTACTGTTTCAACTCCACCTAACTGTAAATCATTTTGCCTAGTGTTTCTTTTTTCATAGCTAGAGTTCAATATAACACTTTGCTTTAAGTCGTAGCCTTGCTTGTAGTTTGCATATACAACTCTACTACCAGATACCTCTTGAGCTTTAGCAGATTTAGGTACATTGTCCCAAGATCTAAGTAATTGATTTTCTGGTAGAGCAGCATATATATTTTCGGTAGTTATCAAATACCTACCTTTATTAGTTTCACTTAAAAAGTTTCCAAAATATATTTCTTCTACATTTTGAGCTGAGCCTGGTAAATCAAACTCTTTATCCTGACGCTTTACGTTTGCTACAGAATAAACTACGTTTGAGTTTTCACTTTTGTATAATAAATCAATTTGAATAACATCTTTTGGCATGTCTGATGGAACAAAATCTAACAACTCTACAGACTCTATAGAGTTAGCCATTGATGCATTTCTATTCTCTTCAATTGAGTAAAAGTTGGTAGAGTTTATCGTGTCTTGATGCTCTGCACTAAATACTACGTTAGTAAAAGGGCCGTAGGCAGAATACTCGCCGTCTTTGTACTTGTATCGGTAACAAAATCTAGGTAGAACTTTTTCAAATATACCTTTCTCTGACTTATTTTTGTTAGTGTTTATTTTTACGGTAGGTGGAAGTTGAGGTCTTTTTTTTATCACCGTAATATATTGTTCAGTGACAATTTGATTTTCTTCTACACCATCTTCGTTGACATAGCCTGACTTTACTGTAAAACCATTAACAATTAACTCTGTGTGTTTAAGAGTTGGCGTTTGAATTTGATCTGTGCCTAGCTTACTATCTTTTATATTTATTTTCTTTGGCTCGTTAAAACCGTCTGTCCAAAGTAAAAAATCATCTAAAATATTAATCCCAGTTATATGCGTGTTAGGAAATTTAAGTGTTGCGTTTGAATTTTTTTTGTTTGGATCAACAAACACCAAGGAGGATTTTTGTTCAAGATCGTCCCACTCTAATATTACATCTACGTTTTCGCTAGTAACAAACCAATATAGCCTGTTGTTTTTTTCGTCTGACACAGAGCCTATACATGAAGCGCCTTCATTTATAAGTCCAGGTTGCTGCAGCTGTATATTTCCTAATATATTTTGAACTGTTCCAACGTTAGATCCTTCAGAAGTAGAAACCTCAACGTTCATAGCGTCTCTGTACTCACCTTGAGGCACTAATCTTTCGTCAAGGTCTTTATTCATTTTACCTTTTAGAAACGTGTTTTTAATTTCAGCCATTTACTAGTGTTTTATTTGCTTAGACTTTCCTCTAAGTGTTTGGGTAATCTCTTCAAGCTTAATATTAGAAAGCCTTAGCTTAGCCTGCCTAGTAGCGGCAAACTTTTCTTTTTTTGCTCTCCTTACTACGTATTCTGGTATGTTAGCTTTAGAAGACAATACGCCATAAGAAATCCATTTATACATAGCGTCTTCTGCAAACTTATGAACTTGCATCTCTCCATCAGTGCCAAGACTATCGCTTATGTAATCTAATATTACAGTTTTTCCAGAAATATTAGAGCTAAAGTTTATTTTACCTAATCTTTGATCAACATAAAAAGAACCGTTAGTCTGCGCATGGGCTGGATCTAAACCATATCTTTCATCTGGTACCCTTTGATAATCATCGTTCTTGTAATCATCGTTTTCGTTTTCACTAGGTGTCATAGACTTAAAGCTAGTAAATGTAGATGATTCTTGCTCGTTAGTAGAGCTTATATTAGCTGAAGGAACTATAGATTCTAAAGATATGCCAGAAATAGTAGACTGAACAAAGTTATTCGTACTTACAGAAGAAACACCTCCAATATCGCTTTGACTTAATTCGTATGGAGCAATACAAACTATGACTAGGTAGGCTTGCTCTAAATTACCGAAATTTAACTCTTCATCTTCACCTAAAACTTTTTGTCCAGTTTCGCCAGCTGTCCACTCTATATATCCTAAGTCAAAATAGTTTGGATCTCTGTGTTGGGCGCTCGGCTGACCAGGCGCTGGTACTTCTCTAAGATTAACAAGTCCACTAGCGTCTGGAGTGTCTGGAGGGCTAGAGCTTAACCCAACTCTGACCGTAGTGGCAGGTTGAGCGTAAGTACCGGCGTTAGCTAACCTAGTGGCGTTTACAGGCTCACTTTCACTTCCATCTAAAACTAAAGTAGAAGCTGCGGCTGAAACCGCTGTTGCCGTTAATGAAGCCCCTCTATATTCAGAAACATCTATAGCTTTATAGCAATATGTTACATAAGATCCTAACTTAAATCTTCCAATAAAATGTTGTTTAACAACTACTTCGTCTGTATTAGCAAATATATGCGTAGCAGCATTTCGACCACCAGACTTGAAGCCATTAACAACCCAACCATTAGTTTTTGAAAGAACAAAAGAATCTATAGCTGTATCGTAAGCATAATCTCCGTCAGACTCTTGTGCTATTTGATAAGGGTTTGAAGTATGCCTAGTAGGATATAAAGGATGCTTAATACCAGCTGTGTCTACCCAACTCACTTTGGTATAGTTAACATAGTCTTTTGGAAGTCTCATTGTTAAACTAGGTGGCACGTCTATTTGCTGGGCTTTAAAAGATCTAAACGTATCAAAAGAAAGTTCTGCTAAAGCTCTATAAGCATGAAACTGAACATCTGTTCTATTTACTTTTGATATTAATTTTTCTTCACCAACATAAGCAACCATAAATTGACTAACAATATCGTCTATGGAAACAAACTGATAACCACCTAAGTCGCTACCTTCATAGTAATTGTAATCTGTATCGTTTATATAACCCATCTATTTATCTTTTTTGTTGCATTACAACATTATTGTCGGCTTGAGCAGCGGCTTGTGCTAAAGAAAATTCTTTAATAGCTATACCGGCTAGTTGAAGTATTTTCAATATTAAATTTCGCTCTTCAGATTTATCAAGTTGAAAGTTTTGAAGAGAATTATTATTGTTAGCGAATATGGCTTTTTCGTTAACTACTATGTATGTCCAGTTAGGATCTTTTGGAGCCACAAAGTACGATAAAACTACTCCTGTAGATGTGCTTGGATCATATGGCGCTACATATAATAAGTGGCTGGACTCGTAGCCTTTTATGTAGCATATAGGTCTATTAGAAGTAGGTCTGGTTAAATATCCACTATTTAAAATTTTAATAGCTTCATCGTGATCCAGCATGTCTGCTACACAACCGTAGTTTTGGTCAGACTTAGTAACAGATACTGTTGATAGTTTGTAGCAGTTTGTTGGAATACTAAAGGCTCCAGGAGCAACTTCTCCAGCTGGATCTGAAGTTAAAAATTTAGAAAGTTTTTGCTCTACTGCTGTTTGAATATTAGGAGTAAAATCAGATTCAGCTCCTTTTATACCTCTTCTAAATTGATCTAAATCAAAAAAATATTGCTCAAATATTTCCATCTGAGCTTGTTTGGCGAACAAGTTAAATTCTTGAGGCGTTATATATCCTCTTTGCTCTTTATTAGCTAACGCTAAAACTGTTTGATATACTGTGTTTATATTTGCAAGTTGTCCCGCCATTATGTTTTATTTTATAGTTAAGCAACCACCCTATAGAAGAGTGGCTGCTCTACTATATATGGTTACGCGTTTAAACGCTTTTCAATATTTGAATATATCTCCATACCTTCATCAGTTTTAAACCAATGTGCAAGAGCGGTGTATGGGTGTTCATCAAATGGTACAGTCATTATTTTTCTGTCGTTAGATCCCCATATAAAATTACGTTGATCGGCAGATAGTTTAATAATACCTTCTTCTACAGCTTTAATACCAAAGTTTCTGAGCTGTACGTTATCATCAGCCGCTAACTCTAAGAACAAAGCAGGATTGTTTCGAGCAAATAATAGCAAGTCTCTTTTAAGCTCCTTAGAACTCATGTTAGATACCTCTGATCCTTTCTCTACTCTCATTATAGCTTCAGCCATATCAATATCTATTTGTCTAGCCATTAATATTGCGTCTGCTTCCATTTCTAGTATTTCTATTTCACTAGCAGCTTCTTTTACAGGCTCATACTCATCGTATAGCTTGTCTTTGTCTGGGTGATATAAAGATAAAAGCTTTTGCAAAGTAGTTTTTGACTTCTCAACGTAAAGGCTACCGTTTCTAAAAACAATATGCTCTAGTCTTTGATCACCGGTCATTTCATCAACGAAAGGTGTTCTTTGATTTTGACAATACTTCAACTCTCTTTCGTAACCTTTTTCTTCATCAAAATAATATATGCCCGCAGACTTGATCATTCTAGACAATGGCTTTTTGTTACTTTTTAAGTTGTAAACCCTATCTTTTATTTCCCAAGTTGGTTTTTTAGGCTCAGGTTTAGCTTTTACTTTAACCTCAGCCATTTCGTTTGTAGCTTTTACTTCAGGAGCTACATCAACCTTTTTTGTTTCTTTTTTTGCCATGATATAATATAATAAAAATTAATAAAAAAAACTACCCCACCCGAAGGCAGGGTAGCTTAAAGTGATTTACTTCATTAACATAAAGTTGTTCGCACCTTGAGTGATCAAACATCTTTCAGTTAAGAAATGTAAATTCATTGCATCTAGAGAAGATGTAGCAGCTCCAACTGAACCAGTAGTCCAAGTCTTCATTCTACGATCATCAGTTTGAGAAGCTCTGTAACGTACGTGTAAGAACGGACGCTTGATAGAAGCACCAACAGTTTGATCATAAACAGATGAAGAACCAGCAGGAATAATGACTCCGCGAATAGCGTTAGAACCAGCAGCGGCGTTAATACCACCACGTGTAGACAAATCGTTTAAGTAACGGAAGTCAGACTTATAGAAGTCGTAAGATCCTCTACGGAAACCAGAGAAGCCTAAGTTCAATGCCATATCTTCAGAGTTGTTGAATACACCGTAAGATGTACCACCTGCACCGTAAGAATTCATAGAAGCTAACATATCGTCCATAGCTAGAGACGTAGCTCTATTTACAAACATCATGTTTTCTTCAATAGCACCTTGCTTGTCGAATTCAGCTAAGATAGCATCAAATTCAGCTAAGTCAGTAGCAGCGTTAACACCAGTAATACCTGAAGTTACGTTACCTCTGTCTTCGATAGCATCAAATAAACCTTGAGTACCTACAGCAGTATCGTTGCCAGCTTGACCTAAGAATGTATCAACACCGTTACTACCAGAACCTCTTACAGATTCTAACATAGACATTTCTACATAATCAGTAAAACGAGCTCTTGTATCAGACTCAGCTTTTAGATACCATAAGTATCCGCCTTGTCCACCTTCAGTAGAAACCTCTACCCAACCAATACGAGAAGAATCTGATCCAGATACTTCGTAAAAGTCTTTCATGATAATAGGCTTGTTAGTAAAAGTTTTAAAGTCTGGCTCGTTAGCGCCTCTAGACTCTACGTTAGCAGCAGCACCAGCAGCGTTGTAACCAACACCTTTAGCGTACTCAGAACCGTAAACTAATACAGTAGTTGCTTTTTCGCCAGCTAAAGCATCAAAAGCGACACCATCGTAAGCAGCTAGTGTTAACTCGTCGTCGTTATCTATAGAAGTAACTAAACACTTAAACACCCCGTTAGCGTTTGATACAAGTACAGTGTCATTTAATCTAACACCGTGTACAGCTAGTATACCAGAAGTAGCACCTGCCGCTTCATCAATATCAAATGTTAATCTAACTTTGTTCTCAGCAAAAGCGTGAGCTTTGTAAGATAAGTGTAGACGTCCTTGTTCAGACCATACAACTTGATCAGCCGTCATAGCTTCTTCAGCACTTACCTGTGCTAAAAAACCTGAAATTGTTCTTGGGCCGAAAACCTCAGCCTCTTTTTCCATTAAATCTGGAACGTATTGTTGACCCCAACCTGCGTTATCCGCAGAAGAAAGGTCTAAGTAATTTGTAGATAACGTTTGCTTCAACGAAGCAGGCACGCTATTCAAATTAGTACCTGGAGTAATTGCCATTTTTTTATAGTTTTAAATGGGTTAATAAATTATTTTCTGTTTTTAATTTTAAACTTAAAATCAGAAGAATTATCACCTAGCACTTTAACTTTCATACCGCTGTTATTAGGAACTCCGCCGAATTGTTGACGTGGGTTCATGTTAACGTTTTTAGATTTAGCTACACTTTGTTTTAAAGCGTCTGCTTTACCTTGCTCATAAAAGTGCTGCGCTACAGCGTCAGCGTTCATAGCTGTGAATAAACCTTTGTGATAACCCTTAGCATCTTGTATTTCATTACTTTCATTAAGAAACTTTCCTATGAAGTTATTAATATCGCTTTGAGTATCTTTAACAGCGTCAGCGTTCTTAACATTAAACCTGTACTTTTTATCTCCAACATTGTATTCAAAACCTTTGAAGTCTTTGTTGAATAATTGACTAGTCTTGTTTAAAAACGTTCTTTGCTGTTTTTCAGCTACTTTCCTGTTGTCTTCCGACTCCTTGTTATATCTATTAAAGAAATCAACGGCTTTTTGCTGATCTTGTGTCAACTTAGAGCCATACTTGATGTCTTCATAGTATTTGGATTTTACACTTTCCAAGTGGTTCTTTGCTTGAGCAACTTGCTCCTTCAAAGCTAATTTCTTTCTTTTTATATCTCTTTCCTCGTCTAGTTCTTCATCAAATGCAAATTGATCTTCCATCATGAAGTTTATTTCTTCTAAGTCTAGATGAGGTTTAGTTTGCTTATAGTATTCTTTTAAAAGACTTAAGTTGTCTAGACTTGAATAATCTTTGTTTAACTTGACATAGTCTTCTATATCACCACCCGTATCGTTCATAAAGTCAACTAACTTTTGAACGTTTTCTGGTAATGGTTTTCCAGTCTCTTTAGCTTCAGCTATAGCTTCTTCTACTTCTTCTGTAACCTGCTCAACTTCTTCTTTTACCTCTTCTTCAGTTACTTCTTCTAGTACTGTGTCTTGTGCTTCGGCTTCCGGCTGTACTTCTTCTTGTTCCGGTGTGGCGTCGGCACTTTCATCGCTTCCAACCACTCCTGTGTCGTCAGCTGGGCCATCTGCAGCTTCTGTTGTTTCTTCTGGTTTTTCATCTTCAATTGGTTTGTCTAAATCTATTTTGATTACACTGTCATCGCCAGCGCTTTCAAACTTACTTTCATCAACTGTGTCTACAGTTTGTTCTTGTGTAGTTTCTTCAACTACGTTTTCATTTTCTTCCATAATATAAAATATAAGTTAGTGTTATCTGTTAAGATCAATAGGTCCTAAATCAAATCCACCTTCAAGTATATCATTACTCGTTTGCTCAAAGTTTTTAGGTGGTTTACCTGATTTTCTTTGATCAATCATTTCTGACTGTTGAGTGGCTTGTATTTTAGTTCTTTCGTCTTTTCTGTCTTCTTTGGTTTTTTCTCTATCTTTTAGCACGCTAGACTCTAAAGATTTTAGTTGCATGTCGTACTGAAACTTCTGAGCAGCTAATTGTGCTTTCATTTGTGTTTCAGCTTGCATTTTACCAGCATCTAATTGAGACTGCATTTGCAATAATTGAGCCTCAGCCTGCTTTAAAGCTTGTTGTTTTTGAATTTCTAGTTGAGCGGCAGCTTGCTGCTGTTGAACATTAGCTTGAGCTTGAGCTTGTATATTCTGCTGTTGCGCTTGTTGATCTTGTTGTTGTTTTTTATTTCTTCTAAGTTTTAGCAGTTGATTAGCTACTTTAATATTAGATATATCTCTAAGATCTATAGCGTCTTCTATATCTATAGTTTTCTGAGCTAACGCTTGTTGTATGTTATTTTCTAATAAAGCTTTTTGTTCTTCGTCTGGAGCTAAATCTAAAAATATACCAAAGTCATACAAATGAAGTTCAGACATTTCTTTTAGCGTAGCAACATTGTGTACACCTATGCTTTGTATAAAAGCTTCTTTTGTAGGAGAATATTCTATAATGTCAGATATACGAAGCGAAAGCTTTTCCGCTGTTTCAGCTGTTAAAAATAAACCTGAATCTAATATATGTCGCGTAGCTGTATTGCTGTTTGCAGCGGCCATTTTTTGAATACCAACTAAAGCCCTTTCATCAGGCGTACTACCATCACGCGCTTCGTTAAGCCCGGTTACATCACGTATCATCTGTAGGTAATAGTTGTAATTACCTATTAAAGCATTTATCTTGTTGCCTCCTGATCCAGATGTTATTTCTTGAATAGGTACTTTACCAGGATTCATATCGCCTTCACTTGTAAATGATCTACCAATAACAGAACCTGTTTGGAAGAACATGTTTAAAGCTTCTTGTGGATTGTAGTTTGTGCCGTTACCTAAATCAACTTCTGCTAAACCATCGGCATCTAAATAAACGCCGTCTGGAACCATTCGCGACATTACTTGTTGTAATTTTAAATGAGTAAGCTGAATCATATCAGCAAAACCAGTTATACGCTTAACTAAAGATTCTATGCGACCTTTATACATGCGAGGCGCAACGATGCTGTAGTTCATTTTAACTTTTGTAAAATTACTCTTAGATCTCATCATGTTGTCAGACATCTCCCACTTTAGCAACTTGTTAGTGCCAAGTATCAAAGCTCCTTCATACAATGTTTCAATAGCCCTTTCAAGCTTTGAGAAATTACCTTCAACGCCTTCAGGTGGATTAAAGCTATCATCTTTTTCTATAAGCTTGTCAGCTCCACTTCCAGTTTCTTTTACTTTGTAAACCTCGTTCATATGTGTTTTATAATTAAAATATAAAACTTGAACTTTATTGTTGTCAGACTCTTCGTATCTAGGCCCGCTTTGATAAGAGTTTGTTTGAGCATAGCCAGACTGTTGTATTTCTTCTAAGTCTTCTTGCGTTAGGTAAGGAAACTGCTTAGCAAGCTCGTTAATAGGTATCGTCTTAACCTCTCCAACATAGTATATGTCATCGAAATATGGTGACTCAGTGTAGGAATAAACAAGGTCAGCTGGATCAACGTAGTCTATAGTAACGCCTTCAGACGTAGTGAAATCAGTTTTAACAGCGCCAATACCTAATACTGTTAAGTCGTAGTATAGCCTTTTCTTTATTAAGTCGTAATTATTACCTTCAAGCAAAACGTTTAAAGCTTGCTCTTCAGCTATTTCTACGGCTTGCTTGTAGTTTAACTGCATGTGCAGCTCTAGCTCTTCATTATTTTCAGGTAGAGTTTCAGGATCGTTTTGATACAAGTTGATTCCAAACTCGTCCGCCACGAAGTCATTCATTTCTTTAGCAGCCATATCATCAAGAATACTCTGCATGTATTCTGTTCTCTTAGAAACTCCATACTCGTCTTGTGAGTAAGCTTTTATTTCAAAAGCTCTATCAGCTATACCGTTAACTACAATATCAACAAACTTAGGGATTATTGGAACAGGTGTCCAGTCTAAGTTTAAATAAGATAAGTCTCCATTTATTGATAACTCGTCTTTATATTTTTGAACTGATTGCTCTCCTCTAGCATACAGTCTTAACTTGTGAAAGTCATTAAGGTTGTTTTGATACCTATTGTGATTTCTATCATTATGGAACCACTCTGTTTCTATTGCTTTCGCAACTTTTAACCCGTAGTCATAACTTAACTTTTCAGCATCGCTAACTACTTGACTTGGAAAATAACTCTTTACAACAGACTCTGCCATATTTTTATTTTATTATTCTTGATGTGTTACCAGTATTACTATATCTAGAAATACTTACATTTAATGGTTGCTTTTTATATTCAGCGTGTGGTCTATACAAGTGTCTGTTACAAGCCATTATAGCTAAACCAGAACTTATTGTTGCATCAAACTTTGTTCTTTTGTTTATGTCAAACCTAGCCCAGTCGTTTAATGTTTCGTTAAAGTAAATGTTACCGTAAACCCCATCGCCTTTGTGGCCAACGTGATCGTTGATATACATTTCTACAGCAGCTGCATGAGCTTGCTTTATATCTTCACTAGAGTTTGGTATTCCACCTATTTCTTTTTCAGTAACAGAAAGCTTATTCCAAACTTTATCTGGTCTATTCATACTAAAACCTCTATAGCCTCTTCTTTTGAAGTGATATAAAAGTCTTGGTTTGTTATTCTCTGCTAGTATTGGCATACCGTAAAATACGCAAGCCATTAATATATCTTCAAAAAATATTTCAGCGGTTTGTGGTCTTGCAATATATTCTAAGAACATATGGTTTGGCGGAGCGTCTTCCATTGAAAACTTTGTTAGTCCATGAAGAGATCCGTTGGATCCTCTACCATCAACAGTACCGCTAATATCATAACTATCGCAGCCAAAAGCACCCATATGTTCGTTGCCAGGATATTTAACTCCATTTTTAGTTATAAATTTGTTTTGAAGGTTTGACGGTGGTACCCAGCTTATTTTAAATCTTCCGCTAGGATCTGGATAAAATATAACTTTACTGTCTTTTATCCCGTTCTCCCACTGGAAGCTACCTGTTGTTACCGTTGAATCACTACCAACACCTTCATTATAATCTATTTGCTCGTATATCTTTATTAAGTTAAACAAGCTATTTTTTGCTTCATCTCTAAAAGCATGCTCTGTAGTTCTTGGAAATTGACGGTAAAACTCATTTAAACCATCTTGATCTCCTTTTAAACCATCAGCCTCATTATTCCAGTGATCAATAATACCTATGTCTATTAATTCACCATCGGGTCCGTGTACATCATGATCTGGGTTATTAAATACTGGTTGTCCAAACTCATCAATAAATCCTTCATAGTTCCATTCCATTGGGATAAACAAAGAATATAAACCAGACTTTGTTTGTCCATTGCGGTTTCTAGAAGTGACATCTGAATCATTGTACAATTTTTTAAAGTTATCTCCTCCTTTGTCTAGCGCGTTAGACGTTGAGCCCATCATGCATTTACCTACAACCCTAGCACCTAATCTAAGACAAGTTTTTGTAACTCGCCAGTTGTTAAGTATGTTGTCAGGTCTTTCCCACTTACCGCTTTCATCGTGTACTAACAGCGCTAATTTTTCACCATCATAGCTGTTATCACCTGTATTCTTCCAATCAATCGTTGTGTCAAGTCCCTTTATCTCTTCTAGCTTTTCATTTACCTCTATTTTTTTACGAGTAAACTTGCTCGCTGGCACACGATACGCTAGTTCAGACTTAGGTCTGTCCATACCATCTTGAATAGGTTTGAAGAAAAAAGGATAGTTTATAGATATAGGTACAACCTTGTCAGTAAACATCTTTTTAGCATCACCACCACTTTTAGATAGTATTCCATATCTACTATCACTCGATATTGTAGCTAAGTTAACGGTTTCAGCAGAGCTCATGAAAGAAAAGCCAGAACGTCTGTTTTTAAGATAACACATACCGTAACATCTTTTGTCAGCTTTACAAGCTTCCCAAAATATAAAAAATAATCTATTAGCCTCACGAAAGTCTGGAGCGCCTACATCTATTTTAGACCATTGGAGGTACATGTAGTGAGTTCCTGTAATATAAGTTGGAATACTAGCATTTTGAAACCAGAAACCCTCGTCACGTCTTTTGAATTCTTCATCTATATAATCGTACCATTGTTCTTTTTGCTCTTCAGGATAAGCTCGCCAATCAAATATAGTTTTTATTTTTTCAAGAACTTTTGGCTTTTCTATTTGACGCCATTTGTTATCTTCATTAGCGTGCACTGTTTTTGGAGCTTTAGGTAGAGCTATTTTTAAACCTTGTATTTCGTATATATCTCCTATTTTACCTGTTTTAGATATAACTACAATATCGTGATCTTTATCGTAGCCGTACTTCCACTTGTTGCCTTTATTCATTCGGCTAATAGTAGTTCTTTTTACAGGCTCTATTATTTTATATAGCGTTTGCTTGTAGCTCATTTAGATCTTCCTTCAGCAAATCCCTTAAATATTCGCTCTTCCTTTTTTTCTGGCTCTTTACCGCTGAGCATAGCTTCTTCTTCTTGGATGCGATTAAGTATTTCAAAAGCATCGAATATAGCTAACTTCTTTGTAGCAGCTGCGTTTTTAAGTCTATCAGCTGTAATATCATCACCACTATCAACAATAGCTTCTTTAGCTACTTTAATAAGCTCTTCAACTGCTCTATGCCCAGCTTGGATTATACTCTTTTTCGTCTCCTTGATATTCATATTTAATTGTAATAAACTTATTTAAAACTCTATAAAGCTTGACGCCGTCAACAACAAACTCGTACGTAGAGAAAGGTGTAAAACCTACAAGCTCGCCTATTGTGTTTTTGCCATCGGTATATTTAACAATACCAATACACTGCTCTTCAACATCTTCTGATAATTTGTTTCTTTGCTTAATCGGCTGAACAAAACAATACCCATTGCAAGCTTTCCACTTATCTTTTGATTTATAAAGAAATATTTGATCTTCTTTAACTAGATAAGTATTTTCATCAAAATAACTTCTGCTATTTTTTTCATTACCTTGTTGGTCGTGCCACCTTCTAAACACGTTGTGATGTACTATAACCTCATCGCCTACTTTTATTTTAGTTTCAAAAGCAGTGGGCACAGCGTTAACAATAGCACTCCTGTTTACGTATTGATGATTAAATATCTCAGTATTTAAAATAAGATCTTTATCTCCAACTTTTTTAGAATTGTTGTATCTTTCGCCTTTAGGCTCAATAACAAAATCAAATGGTGCTTTCACTAATATTCTAAGTTATACTCAACAGATACGGCCATGTTTTTATTGAAGTCTTTCCAAGGCAATACGTCTTTTCCTTTTCTAATGTATATAGAGTATTTGTCGTCTTCTTCTATTATATCACAAATAGTATGACCACCATACACTTCCTGATTAACAGAATAGTGCATGGAGTCAATTTTGTAGTCTTTCCCTATTGTGATTTTACGAATCAGCTTGCTCATCTTCTTCGTATTTTATAGTGCCATCTTGAATAGCGATATTACAAGTGCCATATTCATCTTCGAGAGCTTGCTGAAGCTCTTTGATAGCTCCTTGCAGCTGTTCGTGCTGATGTAAAATTTGATGCTTTTGAACTTCTAGTCTACCTAGATTTGCGTTGCTTTCATTTATTGCAGATACAATACCTTGCAGCTTTGTTAACTGCTCATCATTGATTTTACTTGGCCTAAGGTCTTTAACCTTTGCCGTCTTTCTTTTTGCCATAATTTAATTTAATTTAAGTTAATTGTTAGTTTTAATATTCAAAGCCAAATCTTAGAGATAATGGATTTTTAGGTACAACTTCAAAGTCGTCAGTTATAGCCGGAGCGGATGAAACGGTTATTAATTCTTCAGCCACAGCAGTTATAGTCATGTCAGCAGTAGCGCTCGCTCCATTAGTAGCGTTTGCAGCGTATATAACATCTCCAATAGTAAACACATCATCAGCATCGTTGCCATCTACGACTATAGTTAAGTCATCAGCAGAGTGAGTACCTGCTATCAATACGCCTGTTCCAAAGTTAAATGCAGCTTCAGCTATACCAGCTACATATATAGTTTGGTATCCAGCTCTAGTAGCTCCAGCAGGATCACCTTCTAAAACTAAACCTTGAAAATTAGGACTGGTATTCGTAGAGCTGTTACTTCCAAAAACGTTGTAAGAAACCATAGAGTCTAAAACAGCATCAGCTTGCTCTCCAAAGTCTATACTGTAATAGCCTATTATATTGTTTCTACATAACATTGAATTAGCAGCAGCTATAGCAGAATTTACTGTTCCTAAGCTAGTTGGCGCAACGCCGTTTATGGATTTAGCAAATACTAAACTAAATAGCTCTCCGGCTTGTTCAGCAGTATCAGTTCCCATTATATGACCTGAAACATCTTTTAGCTCTGCAGATCCTAAAGGAATCTCAAATGGTACCCAATCAAACATTAAGTCGCCAGCAGTAAACACTAAATTACCAAGTGTTATGTCAGGCTTTATTTCGTTAGTTTTATAATTTTTTGAAATCATTTTATTTTTCTTTTATTTGTTCGTTTTTCTTTGAGCTTCCACCGAAGAAGAAGTCTATTATTGTATTTACCTTAGCACTCATAGCGCCAAAGATTGTTGATATAAAGCTAATTTCAAATTCGCCTAGCTCTATTGATTTTGTAACAAAGTAATTAAACATCACAAATGTAATACCAAAGTATGCTACTGTAAACAACGTTGCTAAAACCTTTTGTATAATAGCATCGTCTTTATAAAGATCACGCGCATCTTTGCGATCTTCAACTTCTTTTGCAAAAGCTTCACGCTCTGCATCTAGCATTATTTGCTTTAATGCTAATTTAGCAGCGTCTCTTTCTTTATCTGTAGTTATTACTTTATCTAGTATACCTTCGGCGTTTTCAACTACCTTGCCAAATAAACCACCTAATATATTATTAACCATACGCGTTTCCGTTGTTTGCTTCTCTTTCCCAAGGAAATCCACCGTCTCCAGCCTCTTTAGCTACACCATCAACTATTATCATATCTTTACCGTTGATAGTTTGTCTTGGGTAAGTATTACCATTCCATTTAACGTAATCATCACCATACTCTAGCTTACCAGTTTTCATATCTGTAGAGTGTCTCATTTCGTGGTTGATCACTTGTTTTTCTATATCACTGCCAGGCTGTATTTTATTGCTAATGTAGATGCTACCATCCATATTAGCTTCACCCATAATACCAGGCTCTAGTGTTTTTCTAATAACAGGTGTTCCAGGTACAGACACGTCAGCATCTCCAGCTTCTTGACCAAATCTCATTTTCTTTGATATTTGCCCGTTTACCGCTACTGGTGTTCTACCTTTACCTAGTTTAAATCCCATTATCTATCTTTATCTTTTATCATATCGTCTATAGCCTTGTTAAATACTTTATCTGTATATGATTTGTTATTGTAAAATACACTTCTCTCTGACACAGGCATATCTTCTTCACCTAATAGTATCCTGTATATTCTACTTATTAATTGACTGCATTTAAACGATGTCTTAAATATTGAGTATTTAATCGTCGTTCTGTTTCTGTGTCTCCACACTTCAATCCAGCCTAGCTTTCTTAGTTTATCCCACCGAGTCTTATCCCAGCTCATGGTATAAGTACCATCAATAAATTCTTGTCTTGTAAACCGTTTTTGACAATCTAAAAATATTAGAAGTTCAAGATCGGCATCTGTTAACCCGTAAGTCTTACAAGCCCACTTTCTAGTGAGCCTGTAATACTTTAGGATTTGTAATTCACGTAAATCGTGACTAGTTAATCGCACTTACTAAGCCAAAGTAATTTGACAAGCAGTAATTCCTAAATCAAACTGTCCTGAAAAAGGAACAATCCCATTAGCAACATCAGTGATAATTATAGGGCTACCTTTAAAATCAGAGTTTAAAGCAGCTTGCATCATTTCACATGCAGCTTTAAATTTACCAGAACCGTGTACTAATAGTACGTGATCGTCAGCAGCTGTACCAGCTAAAGATTTAAAAGAAAATCTTGTAGCGGTAGCGCTAATAGAATCAGCTCCTAAATAATTAGCAGCAGGTAAAATAACACCATCATTTTCTGTAAATGCTGTTGAAGCAGCGTGTGCGTTAGTTGCGTTAAGTACAGAGTGCGTACCGATAACTTTGTTGTCAGTATCTCCAGCTCCTAGGTAAGAAATAACTCGTACAACTTCACCAGCGTTCAAGTCATAACCAACAGCACTTGACTTAGCTGCTATAGTTAACGTACCATCTGAAGCGTGTAGACCTAAATCATCAGAGTGTATTCTAGTTACTTCGCCAGCAGCAACGTTAGCAGCAGCTGTAAAAGCAACGCCTGTATTAGCGTCTATCGTGTATTGAGTTCCTCTAGCGCTAGATTCAGCGCCATCAGCAGTTACAGTAACAATCAAGTCTGTAGCAGCTGTTCCTGGGTTTACTATGTTTCCAAAGCCGTCAGCGGCGTCAGTTAGATTTACAGTGTTTGCGTCACCATGACCGGAGTCATGTACAAAGTTACCTGCAATAGTAAAGCTCTGCTCTCGGTAACCCATAAATCTTAAAAAGTTTTTATTTGCGTTCATTTTTTTAGTTTTTATAAGTTAATATTAAACAGCAGAATCTACTGTACATCCAGTTATATGCTCGCTACAGAACACGTCGTTAGCAACATCAGCTATAACTTGGAATCCATCTCCTGGATTAGCATTAATAGCAGTTACTAAATCGTCCATAGCTTCTACTAATTTACCTTCTTTTACAGCTAAAACAACTGAGCCTCTACTATTACCATCACCTACGAATCCTTCGCAAGTCAAGTAAATAGCATCAACATCAACAGTTCCAGCAATAGCGCCAATAGCAATACCTAAAACTGTAGAAGCAGGTATCATCATAGCTTTGTCATCAGCAGCTGGTTCAGCTGTGTGAGCGTTGAAATATAAATAATTTTCTCCTTTCATAGTTTTACGATGCCGTTGTTATTACGAGAGTGTTTGTTCCAGATAAGAAGTTTTTAGCTTCTCCTGCAAAGTCAGTTTGAAAAAACAAACCACCTCTTGGGTTAGACAATACTGCAGTTAATTCCTGCATTAATAATTTCACGTTAGATGTTCCCATTGTAATAGCAACAGTATCATCTGTAGCTGCTCCGTTTCTAGAAGCAAAATGTAAAGTTACTACAGCAGAGCCCGTTACATTTGCACCTAAAAAACTAGAAGAGCTAAACATTTGACCATCGCCAGTAGCGTCAGCCGCATCTGTTCCTTCGTTGAAGAACAAATAATTTTCATTGTAAGCCATTTTTTAAAATGTTTTGATTAATAAATAATTTGTTTGTCGTCTGTGTTTTATGGACTACAGTCTGCGGTTTAGGTTTAATCAATTAATACAACGTCCATTTGTTTGATAACGCCGTAAAAATTATCTTTATGCTGAATCCCATGTCCAGCGTGTTTGTCATAATAAACCACATCACCTTCGTTAATACCTTCTACAAGGTTACCAGTTGATATGACTTTTGCTTTTAAATACCTATTGTCCTCATTGACCTCGTCAGTAAGGATTAATCCACCAACTTTTTTAAGCTCTTGTTTAATTGGCTCAATCACTAAATAATGATTAACTGCTTTCATTTACTCGTATGTTTGAAATTACACAGTCGGCGGATATAATAGTAGTTACAACAGATACAGCATTTTTAAGAGCCGTCTTAGTTACTAACACAGGATCGATGATACCTTCTTTAACCATATCAACAACTTCACCGGTTACAACGTTAAATCCATGACCTTGTTCTTCTGGTAAGTCTACGTGAGTTGGCATACCAGCGTTATCTAATATAGTCGCCATTGGGGCTACAATAGAAGAAAACAATGCTTCTTCACCTACGTTAGTAGGTTCGATTTTTTTCGCCGCATTAAAGAGGGCAATACCACCTCCTGGCACTATACCTTCTTTCAAAGCTGCTTTAGTTGCGTATATCGCGTCTTCAACCCTATCCTTCTTTTCTTTGAGCTCGACTTTAGAGTCAGCGCCCACCTTGATGATACCAACTGAACCCGATAGCATAGACAATCTTTCTTCCAGCTTCTTTTTAAAGAAACCACTTTTTTCATCTGCAATGAGTTTTGCGACTTGGTCAATCCTATCTTCAACATCTACTCCTTCTAATATTGTTATTACTGTATTATTAATATCTGTAGTTGCATACTCAGCTTCTCCTAGTATATCTAATGTTATACCATCTAAATCATCACCTAGTTCTTCGTTCATTACCGTAGCGCCGGTTAGTGCAGCTAAGTCTTCACATGAATCTTTTTTAGTAGGGCCAAAGCCAGGCAGGTCAATAATGTTAACTTTAATGTTACCTTTTACTTTGTTCATTAAAAGTGCCGACTTTACCTGTTGTGATACTGGGGCTACTATTAGTAAAGATCTGTTAGTTTTTATAACATGCTCTAATATGCCTTGTATTTTTCGTACATTAGGTATTTCGGACATGCATATTAAGATTAATGGGTTGTCTAGCTCTGCTTTTTGCTTCTCTGTAGCCGTAGCAAAGTGAGGTGACGTTAATGGTGAGTCAAATTGCACACCATCAACAACCTCAACGTAAGTTTCTTCAGTTTCTGACGTTTCCATGAGCACAACACCGTCTTTACCAACAGTAGTGTATGCTTCAGCTATGATTTTACCGAGCTTTTCATCATTATTACACGAAATAGCCGCTACGTTTTGCAACATATCGTCGTTTACGTCAATTTTGATAGTATCAAGGTAGTCATTAACCTTTTCAAGGCCTGAGTTTATACCTGTTTTTAGCTCTCTTAGTGAATTTTGCTCAAATCTTGGTGAGTTTACTGTTTTTAGCAGTGATTCAGCTAACACCGTAGCGGTTGTTGTGCCATCACCTGCTTCTTTTACAGTATTTCGGGCTGCTTCTTTGATTAAAGTTGCACCCATGTTTTCAACCGGATCATATAAGACTACGCTTTCTGCAACGGTTACACCGTCTTTTGTTATGACCGGGTTGCCTCTAGCATCTTCATAAATAACACACTTTCCAGAGGCGCCTAATGTAGACTTTACGGCAGATGCCAGTTTGTCTACACCAGCGATTATTCTATTTTTGGCATTGTCGCCAAAGTTAAGATCTTTAACAATCTCACTTGGTAAATTATACTCCATTATATTATATTAAATTTAATTAAAATAGTTTATTTTTCAAACGTCTTTACAACCTTTGGTCCTTTAGTAGCCTCTAACTTCTTGTTGAAGTGGTCGATGCTTCCATCAATTGCTGATTCAGCGCCTTCAAGAGTTTCACGTCTTGTAACGTCTGTCCATTGATCAGGCTTGTCAGGATAAGTAACTTCTGTTTGATAGTATCCATTTGGAAGTTGAGTAATTCTCCAGTTGGACTTGTTAGATAAGTGTTCCCATTGTGTTTTGGTTTTCTCGTCTATCTTGGTAGGGTCGCTAGACCAAGTGCTAGTCTTGTAATACAAGTACGTCATGTTTAATTGGTTTTGGTTATTAACTTCTTTCACCGTGCTTCCACACGTTTCTATTATTTTTGGTGCTCATCTTTACAACTGATCCATCGGCCTTGTGGTGTAAGTCATACTCTGATGACTGACCTATTCTTTGGTTTTCTGCTTTACGTTTCTTACGCTTTGGGGTTTTAGCCGCAGCAATATCTCTACGCTTCTTAGCAGCCGCCGCTTTAGGCGATAGTGTTTGTTTTAGTTTAATTGGTGAACCCATACAAGGATTATCACATAGTAGATAAAATACTTAAAAGTGTGACACTAGCCTGTTACTATTTAACCTTAATAGGCTCTTGTCACTATTTTTTAGCATTGCAAATATAGAAGTGTTGTGTTGCCCCTACTCCCCCTACTACCTGGCCCATTTGGAAAATCGTTTTTTTTAGCCCAGGCCCCCGCCGTTTACCTCAACGCGTTTTCAATTTTTTACGTTTTCACTTACGCACACACAATAAAACATTTCACATAATGTACTACTTTTTTTGACAAACTAATTACGACTATTGTTGGATAATAATAATGTAAATAACTAATAAACATTAACACTTTAAATTAAATAACATGTCAACATTAACTACTAAAAGATTCGTAATTCGTAAATCATTAATCGGTAACAATACAATCATTACATTCACTAATAAGAAAAATGATACAATTACTTACAATCATGATGATATTTACTCTGAATTTCAAGAAAGATTTGAAACTATGGAATGTTTCCAAAAGTATGGTAACTACACTAACAGTAATAACATACCTGCGTTCGCTCGTCACTTACAAATAACTAAGTAATATGAGTATACTACACGATATTACAATACTAATAGTGATAGGTTTCACTCTACAATATATTGAGAAGTGTATTGTACACTCAAAGAAGTGATGGTATACCTCACAACTAAAATTAACTATAAAACAATTTAACTACTTTTACTTATGTTCAAAAATACTCATAAAGAATACATACAATACTTAGAAACTCAAATGAATTACTTTAAAAGATTTGATAAAGACATGTACATTCACTACAGAAATAAACTTCGTAAAGAACTGAATACAAAATAAATACGACTTAAGTTGGATAATATATATGAGTTTAATAAATAAATAAAATAATAAAATAAAATTAAATTCTTTAAATAAATAAAAATAAATATAAACTTTAAATTAAATTAAATACTATGTCTAATACTATTAAAACAAATCAAATCAAAATTCTTAAAATAAATAACAAAACTTATTTACCATATCAATTACACCAACTTCCAAAGTATTTTGATAAATATACAACAGACTTCTTCAACTTAAAAGGTTACTGTTATATATCACTCGATAATGTACTCGATAATAATCCATACTTTAATCTTAAAAACTTTAAAGATAGATTAACATTCAATAAAGATATACACTATACTTTAAAAAGATAACAAATTAAATACGGACAAGTATGGATAATATAAATGAATCTAATAAATAATAAATAATATGAATCAAGAAACAGTAGAAAGAATAATAGATGAAACAGTAGATACTATAATAGATAGTATAGATGAAAGTACAGTAGATTATATGTTTGAATATGGAGACTATGAAGAAACAGATAATCAGTTTTTAGAAGACTTAAAAGTATTTAAAAAAGAAATAATAACAGAATTATATAATAGAATTAATAACAATAAATAAATTAGAAATTATGTCAGAATTAAAATCAAAAAGATTCGTAGTGAGAAAGTCACTAGTAGGTAAAAACCAAGTAATCAACGTTACATTTAAAAATGGTAATACAGTAACTTACAATCACGATAAAGTGTTTGAGTTAATGAAAGATAAACTTGAAACAATGAACTGTTGGGAAAAGTACAAGTCGTACACTTGTTCAAATAATATTCCAGTAGTATTACGAGACAAGGAGATTGTATAAACTCAAGTGTGAACGGTTAGAGGTGGTTCGATTCCACCCACACTACAAATATTAACTTTTAAAAAATAGAAATTATGTCAAGAATACATAGAGAAATACTAAAGAATCAGTTGTTCAATCACGACTACTCAAATACTCCTGTAAGTAAAACAATATTACTAGACTTACACGAGATGAAACTAACAAGACAATATGAAGGACCAGATGGGTTTACTCACTGTGGTTATGGTTCTTACGACTTAGGTAGTTTAGTAGATGATATGAACCGTCAAGTATCTAGATTTCCTGACTATGATTTAATAATAGTAGATACAAAATAAATACGATTACTAATGGATAATATAACTGATATGAATAACAAATTACAACAATTAGAAGACTTATTACAAGTACACGATTGGTACTACGCGATGAGTGACGACAACTACTACTACAAATTAGGTAGAAAACAGTTCGAGAAAATATGGAAATTAATGGATGAGTTGAAAGATGGTGGTTACTTTACTGAATCTGAAAACTTATACGATAAATACAGTAAATAATATGACTATAACATTTAACAATATCGGTAAAACTTACAAGGTAAGTAGTGATAATACGGTGAAGGTTATTCATCATCATGACTCAATTGTGTCTATATGTGGTGAATACTTCAAAAATAAATATACAAACGAGTGGTTAAGTGAACTTGAAGTACAAGATTACTATGACTCTTATAAACTAGAAGAAGAAAATGACAACAAGTACTATTAATGAATTTGATAAGTGGTTAGAACAACTTATTATTAAAAACGGAACAACGGAATTATGAGTGATAAAACAAAAACAGCGATTAACTACGGTATAATGTATGTAGGCTTTATATCAATGGTAGGAAGTATAATATATAACTTTATAGTTCACTAATGTTTGAGTGGGCGTGGGTATTTAGTGCCGTGTGGTACTTAGGAGTGTTAATTTATAGACAAGATAATTAAATGAAAAGAAAAACAATAACAGTATTAGATTACTCGAGCGCGAGAGTGTTTCAGTATAGTGTAAAAATAAATGTTCACTCTGAAGACTTTATACAGTTCAAAGGTCATAGACTAAAAGACGTAGAGTGGATGGAACACCAAATAAGCAATATAATTACAAATTAAATACGATTACTTTTGGATAATATATATGACAACAGCGTGTTAAATAAAAATAAAAATTATGAACTATTGTAAATGTGGTGAGCCCGTACACCCAGTTAGACAAAAATACGGGTACAAAACGTGTATGCCTTGTAGTGGCGTCGAGCGTGTAGCGTCGGCACCTATTACTAATCATAAAACAGGTAACACAATACAAATAGTATCACAGGCGATGTCTGTTGCTATTCACAAGGCAAGTCGTCGTAAAGGTTACGGTACATGTCTTAGGTAATAAAGTAGGTAGCTTATGGCGTAAATTTACCGCAACCCGGCTCACCGGAAATCGGTTTCCTGCTTTATAATATACGAGTGTGTCTGGACTAAAGGTGATATAAAAATTAACCAGTTTCACCCACCTCGTTTTTAAATACGTGTAGAACCAGCGGATTAAATCGGTTCAGAGCTAGGTATGGTACGCAGTGCGCTTGAATCAGTGTCCGTTTTCACGAGCTGATTAGCGAGGTCGTTACTACTGACGAGTATGAGGTTCGATTCCTCACTAGCTACAAAATGAATACGACACGAGTCGGATAATATAATTAAATAAATAAATATGAAAGACACTAACGAAATCGAAAAGCAACTACAGCACAAAGCTGACAAGTACATCGAGCAAAAAGCAAAAGAAATGTTTGAAATTCACAGAGAGATAGCTATGTATTTAGGTGGGTCTCTTCCAACTTACATTGACTACATCACTGACTACAGCGATTACAGTAAAGCTTACTCGGCAGACAAATCTAACTACTTTACGTCTAGCTCTCCTTCAGCAATGCAGCTCAAGTACCAACAAGACCTAGCTAAAAACTACAAGCATAAACTTGTAGCTAAATACACAAGAGAATTAATAATGAAATTAGATATATTTGAATAATATGGAATACTTATCAACTGAAATTAAATCAGCCCGCGAGGCAATGACTATCTTCAAGATACTAGGTATCAAAGATGTCACTACAGACCGTCAACGTAAGAACGGCACAACAGTATATGAATTACCAATACAACAAGTATGGCAAACACTACAACCTAAACCTTTACGTTTTGCTACGTACAAAGCAGGTTACGTGCGTAATGTTACTGAAGGCTTAGCAAGTCCTTACCAAATTAATAAAACAAAAACTCATCCATCTAGTCGTGAGCATTACTACGGCTACAAAGAGCGTATACTTATTAACAGTTGGGAAGACAGACTTATATACTTAGCTAAGTTTATTATCAAGAACTACTATCAAAAGACTACGTATATAATGAGTGATTACGTTATGGACTGCCTACGTGAAGCGTATGTAAGAGATTATAACAACCAGCCAAGTAACAGACTACCATTTGGCGATGAAGTACAAGTAATAGTTAACGGACACAGATACAATTTATCATGAGCGCATTTTACAAAGACACAAGATTTAACGGTAAGCTAGTTAGACTAGAAGACGTTATAGACGAAGTATATAATAGAGCATTAGAAACTATAGATGAGAGCTTATATGAGCTCTTAGTCAACAAAGACGATGATGAATTCTACATGGATTACAAAGAGGCCTTTGGCGATATAATAGAAAAGCTACAAAAGTTTCACAACAACGACGAGTAATACAAACTAAATACGAACACCAACGGATAATAATATAAACCAATTAAATATATACCAATGACTAAATTAGAATTACAAGCAAAGATAGAAGCTTTGCAATCAGCTCTTGATACTAAAATGCAAGAGTCAAAGGCGTATCAAGGTCAACTTGACGTACTTCAAGAACAATTAAAAGACATAAACAAGCCAAAGCTTACACCATTACAGTTCGATGAGCTACACGGAGCTATTGAAGAAGCTGTCGGTCAGTTTGACTTTGATGACAGTGACAACTATAGTTTTGACTTTCATATCGACTACGACAACAGAATAGCTATTGAAAGCTTAACGTTTGACAACGCTGATGAAATAGTACGTGAAGTGTACGATCAAATATGTGAGCTGTTTGCTGAGGCTACCGCACCTGAAGATGATAACCAATTAAACCAAGACTAATATGAAAACATTGTGGCAACAACTAAAACCTGAAATTAAACAAGCTCTAAAAGATCAAGAAGAAAAATACCCTTCATTAATCAAAGGCGTTAAGATAGCGTTGAAAGAAAATTACTTGTGGTCACACTTATCAATTGGCCAAGCAAGAGACCTTATATATTTCACAGACTTATCTTTATCTGAGATGTCTAGTAATGATTGGTCTTACGGCGAAAAATTCTTTGTATGCGAAGATTAATATACGACATGTACTATGCCGATGAGATTACTCAAGACATAGCAGCAAGATTATTAGATAAATTAACAGAACTTTCAAATAAAAAACGAAGATGACAAAAGTAGAATTACCAGAGTGGTTTCAAGGTGAAGTATATACCGAAGGAGCCGAAGTAACAAACCGTTTCGGCGGTGACAGTTGCCAGTTAACCGCAGAAGAACTAAGTATGTATGACTTTATTATTGGTGCAAGTACACTCATGGAAATGGGTATGTATGCGCCAAAAAATATAGATGATATGAGAAAAGGCCTTGACTGGTTTAGAAAAAATAACGCGGAAGCATATATGAAATTATTAGATTAATATGGATATAACAGGAGAAAATATAGAAGATTACATTATCAACGAACTTGATAGTATGCCAAGACACAATTGTGAAGCATTAGCTGTAGCTATCAATCATATTGCAGATGAAGTTGAATATGACTCATTCGCGCTTATGCAGTTGTTATTAGAAAACAAACCAATAGACGCTTTGCATACGCATAGTTATGGCTTTCATACCTCTAATGGTAGATCGCTAATCGAAGGTATGCAGAATACATACTACGAAGAAGTACAGTTTTATGTCGACTAGAGCACAAGTTAGATTTGCTACACGTGAAGAAGGAGTATCGTTTAGCGAGCACCCAAATGCTATACACGCGCAGTTTTATGCACATAGTGATGGCTACCCTGAAGGACTAGGTTTAGAGATAGCAGATTCTTTTCTGTCCAACTATCCATTGAATGGTTGGGAAATAGAATCTCTTGACGCTTACCACGGTGATCTTGAATATATATATTATATATGGCAAGCTCCAGGCAAGTCAACTTGGATCAGTATATTTAAAGTTGATGGCAAGTTTTGCGAGTACAGCGATAAGTATTTTGAAACTACTGAATGTATATTTGTAGGTGAACCAGGTAATCTTATAGAAAAGTATAATACAAACTAAATACGAACGCTTATGGATAATATAAATATGACAGATGAACAATTAATGAAGTTAATAGAAGGATTATCAGATGGATTAGTTAAACGTATATACGGAGTAGCTAACAACACTGAAGATCCAAGAGACAACAAAGTGTGGCATTGTGACCGCGAAGATGATGAGGCTATAGGTGAGTTAGCTAGGCTAATGACACTGTTAAATCTCTATGAAGAGCGTGAAGAGTATGAAAAATGCCACTTAGTAAACCAACACATTAAACGATTAGAAAAAATAGTAGAAAATTTATGATGAGAAAAAAACCAATGCTAGCATATCCTGTTAGCGATAAACCAATAGATTATACCAAACCTGTATTTATGCAACCAAAGCTTGACGGCGTACGTTGTCTTATACAACAAGAATTTCACAAAGATGGAGATAAAGTTGTAGCATATTCACGTACAGGTAAAAAGTGGCTAAACATTGACCACATATTACAGAGTCTAAAACCATTTTTTGCAGGCAACCCCGATGTTATACTTGACGGCGAGTTATACAACCATGCTCTCAAAGATGACTTCGAAAAGATTATATCTTGCGTACGTAAACAAAAGCCTACAGCTATGGATAGAGCTGAGTCGCGCAAGCTAGTACAGTTTCATTGCTACGATATTGTAGATGAGTCTATGACGTTTGACAAGCGTTACAAGTTTGTATTTGACAACTTACGATGCTCTTACGGTATTAGAACTGTTGTAACTCATTGGGTTGAAAGTGAAGATGAAGCTAAAGTTAGACATCAGTATAATTTAAGCAAAGGTTATGAAGGCTCTATACTACGTCTAAACGATACATATCAATGTAAACGTTCACATAGCCTACGTAAATTCAAAGACTTTCACGATGCTGAAGCCGTGCTAGTCGACTGGGTCGAAGGCAAAGGCAAACGTAAAGGCACAATCGGTAAGTTCATGGCTATCGATGCTGATGGCAACGAGTTTGGCATGCCAGTTATGGACAATTTTAAAAAGTTACAAACAATGTTCAAAGAAATGCAATCATGGGTTGGCAAAGAGGCTACGTTCACATACTTCGAGCGTACAAAAGCTAATTCGTACAGGCACCCTTTGTTCAAAACAATACGAGACTATGAGTGATACAAACGAAACTACATACTGTAATGTATGTGACAGAGAAATGACAGTAATAGAAGCTGAATTATGTGATATGTGCACGGAGTGTGTAGAAATTCACGATGAATTAGATGAACCAGAGTAACTATGAATATATTTTATTTGCACAAAGACCCAGAAAAAGCAGCTAGGTATCAATACAACAAGCATGTTGTTAAAATGATACTTGAGTCTGCTCAAATGTTATGCACTGCTCATCACTGTATTATGGGTGACGATGCTGATGTACCTTACAAACCAGCACATAGAAATCATCCATCGACTAAGTGGGCTAGGCAATCAGGCGAAAATTATGCATGGCTATACTACCACATGATGGAGTTAGGTAGAGAGTATGAGAGACGTTATGGTAAAAAGCATCTATCTATAATTAAATGTGAAGATCCACTGTCTATATTGCCAGGTGGTATATTAGAAACAGGCTTGACTGAGATGCCTCAGTGTATGCCTGATGAATACAAAGCCGAGTGCAGCGTACAAGCTTATTGGAACTATTACATTAACGATAAAAAGAATATTGCAAACCTAAAAACCGAATCATTATATGAGCGAAGACCTAAAGAAACGTATTAAAGATTTTAACAAAATAAAGTACCCTAATGATAATTCTAAAAGAATTATTGTTGCAACGCTTAAAGCGAAAACTGTGACACAAGGGTCTAAAGTTAAGGAATAACAGGCTTATGTCACACGATAGAAATATGAAATGGCTCAATAAGCATCGACTTATATATAGAAGGCTGCCAACTACGGACGTACCTACTATCGAAACGAAACAGTACGTGTTTTTTGAAGATGGTACGTACCAATGTTACGAGTTGTTTAGATCTAAAGCAAAGATAACCACGTTTAAATCACTTAAATGGCACTTATTAGTTCTTTGGTATCTAAACCCTCAGCTTTCACACGATGCATTTGATTCTCTTGTTCAGATTATATGTCACAGGCCAAATGGTTTTGTTAGCTTTAACATTAGTCAAGCATCTATGGAAAGAATAATGCATGAAGTATATATGTCTGAACTTGATAAGCCACCTACAAATAAACTACGTAAAGTTGTATTTAAGCCTTTTACAGGTTTAACTAAAGAACAAAAATTATCTATTGTAGGCTCGTTAATAGGCGTATCAAATAAGATACACGCAGACGACATCTATGACGTTATGTTACAATTACATGACGACAATAAAAAGATTACAATAAAACGCGTCTCTGAGCTTCTGAATGTATCTAACCGAACCGTATACAGACATATGTGTCAAGACCTTAAAAGAGAAAAAGAATTACTAAATCAACAACTATGAAACAATACGACAGTAATAATTACAACAGATATAAAAAAGATTTAGCAGCTTCGCAGCCTGAAGGAAAGTTTTGGGATGAATACACTAGAGATGAGCTTATAGTTAAGTTTATGCCTTTAGTAGAAAATTTAGCACGTAAGTTTTCTACATCACAACAAGCTTCAGGCGTTATGACTGTTGTAGATATGATACAAGAAGGTAGCGTGGGCTTAATAAAAGCTGTAGATAAAATAATGTGGAAAACTATATTTAGCTCTGAAGATCCTGAGCGTAGACTTAAGTCTTTTTTAGCTAAACGAATTAAAGGCGCAATACGCAGGGCTATTGACAACAACAGAGGTACGATGCGTATACCCGAACATAGATTGAATGAGATAAGAAGATCATTTGATAAAGATGAAAACGCAGTTAATTCGTTTTTCAACTCTATATTCACATCTATAGAAGACCTTGGCAGTAACGATATGATATACGAAGTTCCTGAAGTTGAAGATGATTTTAACAACGAGCAAATTAGCAATCTTCTTGTTATGCTTATAGAGCAAAACTTAACAGAAAAAGAACGAAACGTTATATGCATGAGCTATGGTATAGAGTGCGACAAGCTTTCAGCTTCCGATATAGCTAATGAATTAAACATTAGTGGCACGTCCTCTTATGTGCGTGTTTCGCAGTTAAAACGTCAAGCAATTAACAAGCTAAAACAAGCTGTATCTCACTCGCAAGTGACTGATTACCTGTAAGTTACCTTGTTAAAAGTAAACATTATTATGTAACTATATATATAACTAAAACCAATATACCAATGAAAGATTTAACTAAAAAACTAGCTGATGTTCAGACTAAGTTAAAAGCTAAAAAGTCTTCATACAATAGCTTTGGTAAGTACTACTTCCGTAAAGCTGAAGACATTCTCGAAGGTGTAAAACCTTTTTTATTACAACACAATATTTATGTAACAGTCTCAGAAGAGATGATTGCTTTTGAGCCTTTGCCAGTTCTCAAAACCACGGCTACAATTAGCGATGGCGCAGATGCTATACACGCTACAGCTATAGTCGGCGTTGACCTTGGCCAAAAAGGTATGCAGACGTCGCAACAGTTTGGCGCGGCATCTACATACGGCAAGAAATACGCTCTTGGTAATTTATTCTTAATTGATGATACTGAAGACGCTGATGCTACCAACCAACACGGTAAAGGTGTAGCAGCTAAAGCTGTAGCCAAAGCAAAGCCTGCTATAACTAAAGAACAGATGTCAAAAGCTGTTGAGTTTGTTAAAGGTGGAGGCGATGTTAAAGCTATTAAAAACAAGTATAAGTTAACTCCTGAACAGGAAAAACAACTAGTTAAATAATGACAAAAGAAATATATCACAAACTAAAAAACGACGAGCATTACTACGGTGATTTTGGCAAACAGTTCTTAAGCAACTCTGACATATCAACCTTGTTAAAAAATCCTCTAGCACTGCACGAGCCTAGACCTAATAGTCCAGCGTTTTTAGTTGGTGGTTATTTTCACACGGCAATATTAGAACCTCATAAGCTCAAAAGCTTTAAGATCGTTGAAGCCTCAAGCAGAAACACAAAAGCCTATAAAGAAATATCTGAAGGCGAAATGTGCTTGTTAAAGTCTGAGAAAGATCAAGTAGACCTTATGACTCAAATTATGCTAGACAATGACGTGTGCAGAGGGTTGATTCAAGGTTCAAATGTTGAATACGAGCAACCAAATGTCACTGAGTTATTTGGCAATAAGTGGAAAGGGAAAGCTGATATAATCAATCACGACGAGAGATTAATCATTGACCTGAAAACGACTTCTGATATAGAAAAATTTAGATGGTCTGCATCTAAGTATAACTATGACAGTCAAGCGTACATTTACAGCAAACTATTTCACGGTTATGAGTTTTTGTTTATGGTTATAGACAAAAAGACTCATCAAATAGGATTGTTCGACTGCTCACCACAGTTTTATCAAAAAGGTGAAAAGAAAGTAGAAGCCGCTAGCGAACAGTATGATTTGTTCTTCAAGAACGAAGAGTTTGATCCTAAGCAATATCTTACTACAGAAACATTATAATAATTTTAAACCTAAAACCATTATGGCAAGATCAAAGATGAAGACCTGTTCAATCTCAGGCAAAAAGTTCAAAGCGAACAACACAAATTTCTATCACAGTAGCACGTCTGCAGATAACCTTCACCCTTATCACAAGTCTTTTGATAACTTTAGAAGAGTTACAGGTGCTAGTGTAGATCAGTGTAGAAACTTAGTTAACTTAATTAATTCCTAAATTATGGCAAGTATTATTAAGACGTCCATTAATCTCAATGAGATACCGAAGGACAAAATCATTAACGGTAAAAAAGGTAAATACTTACCTATATCAATTACAATTAATGATGAACCAGATCAGTTTGGCAATCAAGGTCCAGTGATTGTAGAGCAAACTAAAGAAGAACGCGAAGCTAAAACGGCTAAGACTTACCTCGGTAATGTTAAAGTTGTATGGACTAACGGCAATAATGTCGACACAGCTCCACGTGATAACATGCAAGCAGCTCCAGCTCCGGCTCCAGTCGCTGAAGATGATCTGCCATTCTAAATGAATGTAGAAGACAAAGAGATCAATGGATTTGCGATTGACACGTTTAATCAGCATGACCTAGAAGTTGGGAAAACGCAGGGTGTATGCCCTTCGTGCTCTCACACTAGGAAGCCTGAGAATAAGAAAGCCAAATGTGCTTCTTACGACTGGGAACGTGGTCTCGGCACTTGTCACAACTGCAATACTAGTTTTCAGCTACATACATACCAACGTAAAGGCGCCAGCGAAAAGGTCTATGTTAGACCTACAGCTGAGTCTTTCGACGAAGTAAGTACAAAAGTTGAAGACTGGTTTGTAACAAGAGGTATTTCAAAGCAAACTCTACAGGATCTTCGCGTAAGTGAAGGTTCTGAGTTTATGCCTCAGACAGGCAAGTCAGAGAATACCATTCAGTTCAACTATTTCATGGGTGACCAACTTATTAATGTTAAATACAGAGACGGTCGCAAGAATTTTAAACTCTACAAAGGCGCTGAAAAAGTGTTTTATAACATCAACAGTATTGTAGGTTATGATGAATGTATAATAGTTGAAGGCGAAATGGACGTGCTTGCAATGCACGAAGCGGGAATTAAAAATGTAGTATCTGTGCCTAACGGTGCTACGTTAAATTCAAACAACCTCGATTACTTAGATAATTGCATCGATTATTTTGAAGATAAACAAAAGGTTATATTAGCTGTAGACGCTGATGAGCCTGGTCAAGCATTAAAACAAGAGTTTATAAGACGTCTTGGTGCTGAAGTTTGTTTTCTAATCGACTTCGAGGATTGTAAAGACGCGAACGATTATTTAGTTAAGTACGGTGCCGACAAGCTGCAAGATGCTATACACAGCGTCAAGCCTGTTCCACTTGAAGGAGTTTCAACGTTAAGAGATATAGAAGATGAATTACAAGACTTTGTTAAAAACGGCTTTAAACCGGGCTTTCAGATTGGTATCGATAACTTCGATAAAATCTTTTCTACATACACGTCCCAGTTTATTACTGTTACTGGTATACCTAGCTCTGGTAAGTCTGATTTTGTTGATCAAATGTGTGTAGGCTATAATAAAAATTATGGCTGGAAAACAGCGTTTGCATCACCTGAAAATCAACCAACATTTCTACATGCCCATAAGCTAATGCGTAAGGTTTGGATGGATATGCCATCTCCTGGCGATATTGGTGGTAACAAATGGAATCAAGTCGCTGATCACGTTAACGACAACTTCTATTTTATTGACATGGATAAATACTCGCTTGAAGCTGTATTGCGCAAAGGCGCTGAGCTTGTAAAGCGTAAAGGTATTAAATGCCTAGTTATTGATCCATTTAATAAGGTTAGAGATGTTAACGCTAGCTCAGATGATGTTAACCGTTATACGCTTGAGTATTTACAGAAGATCGAAGTGTTTGCTAAGAAGTTTGATGTATTAGTTATTGTTGTAGCCCACCCTACTAAAATGTACAAAGGCCAAGATGGTAAAATCGAAGAGCCAACGATGTACAATATTAAAGGTGGTGGTGAGTGGTACGATGCTAGTTATCACGGCTTGTTAGTTCACAGAGATTATGAAGCTAAAACTGTTAAAGCTAAAGTCTTGAAGGTTAAGTTTCAAAACCTCGGTGAAAACGGTGCTGAAGCTCATTTCAAGTGGGAACCGCGCTCCGGTAGTTTTCTGCCAGCACCTGATGCTGTAGCTGCCGATGACCCAATGCCCTGGGAAGCGTAATGGCTAAGCGTAGGCCTTTTAAACCTGGCTTCTACGCGTGGACTAAAGACGATTATCATAAAATTTCTTGGTGTATTAATCACGGTATAGCGTGCTGCGTTGTACGTGCTCAAGGCTTTGCTGGTCCTGGTCAAGAGTTTTGTGTAGAAATAATCATTAAGGGTAAATCAAACTTTAGTCCTAACTTCAAGAAGCAGGAAGTGTTAGAAAAACAATTAGAATATTATAAATACTACTATGACAAATATAATAAAAGTGCTAGATCATAAAACAATAGCAATGACTATGAATGGTCAAACTAAAATCGTAACTAAAAGAGTTAGTACCCTTGGGCTAAGCTCCTGGTTTAACATTAAAGGTGAAGTTTATGCATAGCTTTGATACAGCAGACAATGCTTTTCACAGCTTATACTGGCGTATAGTTCGTGATGGCGTAAACTTTGCGGGTACTAAAGCTTTATTTAACGTAGGTTTTGAGATACAGTTTCCGGCGCATAATGCTATACACAACGGCCGCGTTAAGCGTAGCTGGTCACAAGAATATGCTGAGGCTGAATGGCAATGGTATTTATCTGGTGATCCTAGCGTAGAAAAGCTTGGCGAAATATACGGTAAAGTTCCAGCTATATGGAAGCGTATGGCTGATAAGTTTGGCTATGTAAACTCTAACTATGGTCATCAATGGAAACGCAACGATCAACTTGACTTGGTTATAAGTATGTTAAAAGCCAACACTGAAACTAGACAGGCAGCAATAAGTATATATGACGGCAAAGAGATAACTAATTATTCTAACGACACGCCGTGTACATACGCTGTACAGTTTACGATATTGAATGGTAAGCTTAACATGTCTGTTGTAATGCGTTCTAATGATCTCTGGTATGGTTTCTGTAACGACCAATATCAGTTTTCAAATCTACAAATGTATGTCGCCTATCAGCTTAATTTGCCAGTTGGCACGTACTATCATTTTGCGCACAACTTGCATCTGTATAACGACAAACTACCAGAAACTAAAACTAGAAACTTTCACTTATGAAATATGCACTATACCACATCCCAGGTAAAAAAATAGGGGTAACAAACAACTTGAAATATAGAGTTGAAGAACAACAAGGTTACGAGCCTGGCGAGTATGAAATACTAGCTTGGTCTGACGATATATCTTACATTTCTACATTAGAGCGTGAGATGCAGGTTCAGTACGGTTATCCTGTTGATGAAAAACTTTATGAGAAACTTTTTGATAACGATTTTAAAGAATTTAATAAAATGAAAATTAATGTAACAGAGGCAACGACTACCTTTCCGTGCCCAGTAAATAAATTGAAAGGTCAATTAATGGACGAGCTAGGCATGACTTGGACAACGTCACACGGTGAGTTTACAATAACACCGCCGACTATAAACTGGATTATGGCTAACGTCAAGTCTTCTCAATACAGTAAAGATCGTTGCTATATATACAATAAGGCTATGGCTAAGTATTACGACCACGATCCGCATAGAAACATTGTTGTTGGCTCAACTCACAAGGCCGATGTAATTAGAGAAGCTTATCAGTCAGAGTTTGCAGAAACAAACAAAAAGCTTTTTGGTAAACCTAGTATCAACTGTAATGACTGTGATTACCCTTTGTTTGATTGTATAAGAGATTGGGCTAAAGAAAGAGGTCTGTATGACAAAGGCGATCCTAGAACTCAGTATATTAAGTTAATGGAAGAGACTGGCGAAATTGGTAGAGCTATACTCAAAGACGACACAAGCGAAATCGTTGATGGTATTGGCGATGCTGTAGTTGTGTTAACTAACTTAGCTGAGCTTATTGGCGTGCCAATTGAAGAGTGCATACAAAGTGCTTACGATGTTATATCAAAGCGTACAGGCAAGATGTTTAACGGCACGTTTGTTAAAGATCAACCCATGACAAGTTACGGAAGAGAAAACATAACTAAAAGAAAACTGTAATGACAGAGCAAACAATTAAATTTAGAGACCCAGTAGTTAAGAATGTTGTAAACAAGTTTGTACAACGATCTGACGTAGGCTTTGAAAAGTATGGCCAAACATTAGATACTGAACGTACAACCGGTATGAAAGACCTAGTAGGTTATCTTGAAGATGTACAAGAAGAGTTAATGGACGCAATACTTTATATTCAAGCTGCACGCGAAGAGCTTAGAGACTTGTCTGAAGAAGCTTTAATTAAGAAGTTCGATGAAGAAGAGATCTAAAAAGCGTGGTCCTGTTAGAGCTAAAAAAGTTAGACAGGACGGTATTAACTTTGCTTCAGGGCTAGAGCGATATATGTATCTGGCCCTGAAAAAAGCAAAGATCAAAGCTGCGTACGAAGGTGAAACCTACGTTGTGCAGGAAGGCTTTGAGTTTACTCAAGCTGCTTATGAAAAGCAGTCCAATGGTAAAGGCGAATATAAAAACAGAGGTAATAAAAAAATACTACCTGTTAGATATACTCCAGATTTTGTAGCTGATACATTTATTATTGAGTGTAAAGGCCGAGCGAATGAAAGTTTTCCAATGCGATGGAAAATGTTTAAAAAGTACGTAAAAGAGAATTTACCTCATGTAACTTTATATAAACCTCAAAATCAAAAGGACTGCGACGAAACTATTAAATTAATCCAAAATCAAATTAAATGAAAGAATGGCAATTAAGTTTCGGAACATTTCCGGGGCTACTATTTGGTATTAGAACATACCAAGAAGAATCAAGAACAAACCACGTGCTGTACGTTGGTTTTATAGACGCATGTTTAACCATATATAAATAATAATCAATGAACAATATCCTCTCAGATATTACTGTTCACATGAAGTACGCTAAGTACATCCCTGAATTAAATCGCAGGGAAACTTGGAAAGAGCTTGTAGACCGTAATATAGCAATGCACAAAAAGAAATACCCTAACCTAATAAAAGAAATCGATGAAGCGTATAGTTATGTATATAACAAGCAAGTACTACCAAGTATGCGATCGTTACAATTTGCCGGCAAACCAATTGAAATATCTCCTAATCGCTTATATAATTGCTCATATCTTCCAGCTGATAGCGTTGATGCTTTTAATGAAATAATGTTCTTGCTTCTGTCTGGCTGTGGCGTAGGCTACTCAGTGCAACAGCATCACATTAAAAAATTACCAGCTATCATAAAACCATTTGACAAACGTAGTAGACGTTTTGTTATTGGCGACAGTATTGAAGGCTGGTCTGACGCTGTTAAAGTGTTAGTTAAGTCTTACTTAGGCGACAAACGTACGTCTAAAATATTATTTGACTACACTGATATTAGGCCAAAAGGCGCTAGGCTTGTGACGTCTGGTGGTAAAGCTCCGGGACCTCAACCATTGAAAGAATGTCTAATTAAAATAGAAGGAATACTAAATGGAAAACAAGATGGAACCAAACTTACCTCCCTTGAGACGCATGATATTATTTGCCACATCGCTGATGCTGTTTTGGCTGGTGGCATTCGTCGTGCAGCTCTCATTAGTCTTTTCTCTGCTGCAGATGATGAGATGATTTCAAGCAAGTCTGGCGATTGGTGGGAAACTAATCCTCAGCGTGGTAGAGCTAACAACTCCGCTGTATTAATGAGACATAAAATTACTAAAGAGTTTTTTATGGATCTATGGAAACGTGTAGAGCTTTCTGGTGCTGGCGAGCCCGGCATATACTTTAACAACGACAAGGACTGGGGAACTAATCCATGTTGTGAAATTGCTCTACGACCTTTTCAGTTTTGTAACTTATGCGAAGTTAACGTCTCTGACATTAAAGATCAAGATGACTTTGACGCGAGGGTGAAAGCCGCTGCGTTCATAGGAACGTTGCAAGCTGGTTACACTGACTTTCATTATCTACGTGAGATATGGAGAGACACAACTGAAAAAGATGCATTGATAGGAGTGTCAATGACTGGTATTGGCTCTGGCGCCGTATTAAATTACGACATGACCAAAGCTGCTGATATTGTTAAGCGTGAAAACGCCCGTGTTGCCAAGGTAATCGGAATAAATAAGTCAGCAAGATGCACGACTGTAAAACCTGCAGGGACGACATCTCTGGTGCTAGGAACATCTTCGGGTATTCATGCTTGGCATAATGATTATTATGTCCGTAGGATGCGCGTAGGAAAGAACGAGGCTATATATACATATTTATCTGTACATCACCCTGAGTTAATTGAAGACGAGTACTTCAGACCTCACGACACTGCAGTTATTTCTGTGCCTCAAAAAGCTCCTGAAGGATCAATCCTAAGAACTGAATCTCCATTTGAAACACTTGAGAGGGTTAAGCGCGTTGCTACCGAATGGGTGAAGTCAGGTCATAGGGTTGGTTCTAACTCACATAACGTGTCAGCTACCATATCGTTGAAAGACGATGAATGGGATAAAGCTGGTGATTGGATGTGGGACAATAGAGATCATTATAATGGTCTATCAGTGCTACCATACAATGGTGGTACATACACTCAAGCTCCGTTTGAAGACATTGACGAAGCTAAGTTTATTGAAATGTCTAAAGTGTTATCTAATGTAGACTTAACCAAAGTGGTTGAGCTAGATGACAACACAGATCTATCAGGCGAGCTTGCTTGCGCTGGTGGTAACTGTGAAGTAGTTTAATTAACTTTAATTTTATTTATTATGACTGAATTAGAAAAATTGTATCAAAACATGGCAGACACCTTAGAGCAAGGTGTGACTGACTTAGAAAAGTTTGAAGAAGGCAATATGTCGGCTGGAACTAGAGTTCGAAAGAACATGCAAGCAGTTAAAGATCTAGCTCAAAGGGTTAGAGTTGCTGTTCAGGAGCAGAAGAACGCTGTGGTTAATTAAATAGCCATAACGTAAACGATAATCATTATCGCTACGTAAAGCACTTTGCTTATATCAATTTTACGGTCCATAGGGTTATAATTACCTTGTGGGCCGTTTTTTATATTAAGTAATTGTTATCTTTTGTTTATGGTAAAGCTAATTAATGTCACACCACCGCCTGCCGTGTATAGCATATCTTGCCACTCGAACGTAGACTTAGGGTTTGAGTCGTACTTGTCGACAAGCTCTTTAGTTACGCCTATAGTTATCGCGGCTACCAGTGGCCCAAGCTTAATAATCCTTTTGTCGTCTGTATATTCTATTATAACGCTTCTCGCTGCGTGAGCGGTGATATAGCCAGCTGCAAAATGCATGGCATAGTCTTTTTTAAACACGGGTGTTTGTATCAATAGCAAAAAAAGTATTATACAAGACAAATTTTTCATGCGTAGTTTATTGTCGCCTTAATATTACGCTTGCAGTATTGCTAGAAGAAAGTCTTACTAAAAACGTTAATCCTTTTTTTCTTTCAAAACCATTAATGTTAGCGTTGAACGTGTTAACGGTTGACGCCCTGTCAAAAACTCCGCTTAAAATATTATCATCGTCCCAAACAAATGTAGATCCTCCGCTAATTGGAACTGACTTTAGTATAAATATTGCGTCTGTTGCAGCTGTGCCGCCGGACAGCAAAGGATCACCTAGCACTAGGTTAAATTCTATGCTATCGTTATGCGTGTTACAAACTATTAAGCCTTGAATATTTTCTGTACCAACGTCTATAAAATTGTCATCTGATAATTGTAGTGTATCTACTTTTGCCATAGTATTATTATTACTCGTTTTTAAAATAATTCATATTCCCATACTGCTGTTATAGCTACATCACCAACACCAGTGTTATTCCTAACTATGCCAAGACCTAGTTGGTCTCCAGCGCTAAATGTGTTACCACTAGTAAAATTAAAAGCTACTGAGCTATAAGCTGTAGACATGTCTTCGGTAACATTAGTTGTTACGTCGTCTGTGCTATTATCATTAGCAAAAACCTTTGCAGCTCCATTATTTATTTTATGAAATCTAATCTGAGCGTTAGAAGCAAAAGCTACCGTTGAGTGAACAATAACTCTTTTTAATACACCATCGTAAGGTGCGACTGTCTTGTGTGTTATATTAGGTGTTGGTTGCTCATTTTTTTCTATAAAAGGAATCCAAAAATCTTGAGAAGATCCAGTTGATGAGTTTATATTTATAGTATGATGCGTAGTAGATATTTGTCTTTGCACACTACCAGATACATTTATATTACCCGTAACCTCAACACCTGTAGATGTTGTTTCAAACTTTTTAGAACCATCGTAATATAAATCAACAGACCCATCTGAAGTAGCTTCAATACAAGTTTCAGAGCTACCGTACTTTATTACCTTCCACTCATTACTAAAGTAGTTTAACAAGTCACCTGTTCCAGCGTCAACTATATAACTATTACTACCATCGTGATATATTTGTAAATCGCTACTAGCACCAAACAACGCTTTTACATTATCCCCGTGTGATGTGGTTTTGCTAAATATTGTAACTTGAGAACTACCGTCGACTCTAAAATATTCAGCAACACCTCCAGAGCCATCATCAGATTTGAATCTTATATCTTTGTCGTTAGCTTCATTTTGTATTACAATATCGCCAACGTAGTTTTTAAAAACAGCGTTTGTTCCATCGTGGTATAAAAATAAATCACGATCAGTACCAAATGTCAGCCTTTTGTTATCTGGAAAGTTTACAACGCCTTCGCTACCATCTAAAAAGAAGTATGTTTCAACACCACCTGACCCATCGTCAGATTTAAAAATTATATCGCCGTCATCAACGGTTTGTACAATGTTTAAATTTCCTGTATTGTTTTCTATATAATTTTGACCGCTAAGATGATAAAATCCAGCGTCAGTACCAGCGCCAACGTATAAAGCTTTACCGTCAGCCATCTGCAAGTGTTGGCTAGCAATTGTTCTAGTAGCGCTACCATCTAAAGTTAAGTAAGCTGTCTCACCACCAGAACCGTCATCGCATTGAAATATTATATCGCTATCATCAGCTTGGTTTCTTATTAGTAAGTTACCATTTTGATTAGTAATTAGCGACGTGCTACCGTTGTGATACAGTTGTAAATCATAACCCGCACCAATACCTAGGGTTACACTATCATCAAAAAGCATATTCTTATGAACATTAGTTCTAGTAGCACTACCATCAATAGTTAGATAAGTTGTAGTTCCACCCGAGCCATCGTCTGCTTTAAACTTTATGTCTCTATCAGCTTGATCATGCATTATTATAAGATCAGTAGTACCGTACGCTCTCAAATAACTATCAGAGCCGTCGTGGTATAATCTTAAATCATCACTAGCGCCAATCTTCAACTCATTACTATCTCCAATGCTTATGTTACCAGCAACTTCTAGCTTTTCACCAGGACTACTCGTCCCAATACCGACGTTGCCATTAGCTAATATTCTAGCTCGCTCGTGATAAGCTCCAGATTCAAAAGTTTTAAACAATAAGTCTCCAACAGATATTAACGCCTTACCGTCGTTTACATATAAATCTCCACCATTAGCGTATATACTTCCGTCAACTTGTAGCTCTTGAAGCGGGTTTGTTGTTCCAATACCGACTTTGCCATTGTTTTTAATAAACAGTTTTGTCTCTGGATTATTGCCGTTATCTGTTATAAAATGAAAATCACCATCATTTATACTATTGTATTTGTAGGCTATTCTTCCGTCAGCATTACCCGCCCTAAAATCTAAGTTAGCATAAGTATTCGCAACGAAGCTACCATTCTGTATTAATACGCCGCTTCCAGCTGTTCCTCCTCCCAGGCCCTCTTGTGTTATAACAGTGTTATCACTCAGCCATTCAACTGTAAGGTTTTTGTTAGGACTAGTAGTTCCAATACCGACGTTG
>Ga0208643_1000082_pt1 | contig 58072 bp, 91 predicted proteins | sample VirMetDEL_Nov_12_FD_184516 | JGI IMG/M metagenome (GOLD analysis project Ga0208643, IMG submission 184516) | Aqueous microbial communities from the Delaware River and Bay under freshwater to marine salinity gradient to study organic matter... | ecosystem: Environmental > Aquatic > Marine >...
AGATCACCGAACTCGCGCATGAGCCGACGAACCTCGTCGGCCACATGCATCAGTCTGGGATCAGTGGAAGGGGCTGACATCAATCCTCCTTACCGCGTAGTCACGGAACATGTTCAAGATGACAGCTTTGCTGTGAGCAAAAACAGTCAGGTTCACGTTATGGGTGATGCCAAAAGCGGACGTTGGAATTTGAACCTCAACCCAGTACGCCTTTCGTTTATCAATCTTTCCCACCGAATATCTCCTCTAACTTGTTGATCTGTTCCTGCAACATCTCAGGCGTCGGAGAACGCTGACCTGTCATGTCCTCCTGCACCTCGTCATAGACTCGCAGATTCTGTGCGCCATTCTTCGCGACCCACGAATCACGGCTCATCCACATGGCATCCTCTTCCATGCCAATCAGCCAATCACTTACCTTACCCATTGTCTGCCTCCTCATTGTAGGGATCGGGAAATACACTGGTCACATCATAGTCGGCACCATCCAGAGTCTCGAACACACCTAGCTCAAGCGCCTTCTGCCTTGCCTCATCCTCGTTGTCCGCGTCGATCAATACCCAGTTGGTCGCCACAATCGTTACCTCGAACCTCATCACGCTAACTCCCTTGGTATTCGTGGTTGTAGTTGTATTCAGCATCCAGCCAGTGCCATGCCTCTTCGTAGGCATGGTCCCAGTTTGTGTGGTAGCCGGTGGCTACATCCTCGTCGGCGATACCCTTCGCCCAATGGTCGAGGCTAGGCTCATGGTCGAGCGGCAGTTCTTCCATCACTCCACCAACTCCCCGTCGATGTACTCGCGGTCCGGCCACTTGTGGTCGTCGTCCTCACCGTTCTGTTCAGCAGTCGGCTCGTACTCGAACCGGTGACCGTCCTTGTGCCACTGCACATTTAGAAGACCCCACTTGATGTAGAAGTCATGTGCCGATTTGATATCACGCGGCTGGCCCTCGTCATCAACCGGCCACCCCTCGATGTGCTTGACCTCCCAGAAGTGTGTGGCCTGCACATGGTACTCGGCCTCAATAATCTTCACCGACATTTGCATCCTCCTCTAAATTCTGTGCTTCATACACAGCTTCCTCGACATACCGAAAGGGACCGGCAACCGTGATGTCCAACTTGGTGTCCACCACATAGCTCTCGTACCAACCCTCCTCGGCAACCATGAAACGCTCACCCATAGACCGCACTCCCGAACAAACCTGTCTGCACGATCTGGTCCGCAATCTCGGCGTCGATGTCACAGGTGTATGGGTTCATGATCGACAGCTTGACCTCGGGCGGCAGATTGTTGATGCCGACCACCACTATGTCGAAAGACAATCCTTCAGTGATCTCGGACTCGCCGGACTCCCAGTCATCGGCATTGTGATAGACCTTGAGCGGAATGTTCTTCATAAGATCACTGCCCTTCTTGATGTCGGGACCATCGACGAACCCGAGAGCAAGTCGAGTCATCCAAGCATCATGGTTGCGGTTGACCTCGATACGATCCATCCAGTAGTTGCACCCACCCTCCAAGGCCGTGACCCACACGGCCTCGCAAAGATCGGTCCACTGATCCCATGACGGATTGCATTGGATCAGGATTCTGGGTAAGCCGGTCACGGCTGAAAACTCTACCTTGTTCATCACGCTGCCTCCTTCACTGCATATCTCTGCATCTGGTTGAAGAACCACTCGACCTCCTGAGCATTACGCTTGCCGGTGAAGCACTCCTCGTCATAATGGACAGACCACTGCCCACTCGCATCGATGAAGAACCACGAGCAGTATTTGATCGCACCCTTCGGGCCAATGTTGATCGTCAGGTTCGTGTCACCAAACCGCATCTCTACAAACGCCTCGCGAATGTACTTGTAACGCTGGACACGAAACTCGCCACCCAGTGCAGCGGTCCGAGCCTCAAGACTCTCGATGATGTTGTTCTGCTTTTTCATTACTACCTCCGTGTAGCTTGAACCTCGGACCTTGGTGGTTTATTGTGGGGAATCCCATGTGGTGTCCGAATTCATGAGATAGGTTATCCCACAGTTTCCCATGTTATGCAAACAGAAAAATGTATGTGTGTCGGCTCCTATAGCTTTTTCTGTGGGGAAAACTTTTTTGAAAAAAATTTTGAGAAATGGTGTTCCGAGTGTACTGAGTGTACTGAGCATTGAATTTACTGGGAAAATCTCGGTACACTTCGGTACGTTCAGTACACTTCCAAGGGAGCAAATCCGCTCGCGCGACCCTTTGCTCTGCGAAAAACAAAAACCCACAGAAAAACCTATAGGGGGCTTACCTTGCCAAAGAAGACCGCTGGCCTGACCAACAGGCAAAGAGAATTCGCCCGGTACTATGTCGAGGGCCGATACAGCAATGCCGAATGCGCTCGGCTGGCTGGATACTCTCCCGATGCAGCCAAGCAGCATGCCTATAAACTGTTGGACGGCACGTCCTACCCTCTGGTCACTGACCTGATTAAAGAACTGCGGGAAGAGCGAGAGCGCAAATACGGCGTGACCCTTGTCGGACAACTGAAACGACTCGACGAACTGTCGCGCGGGGCAGAAGAGTCTGGTCAGTTCTCTGCCGCCATCAACGCTGAGAAGATTCGATCCGCTCTCGGTGGCCTGACCATAGACCGGCGAGAGCAGAATCACATCCACCAGCTTGACCAACTGTCGCGAGAAGAGATCGTTGCCCGACTCGATGACCTTCGCAAGCGGCACCCACATGCCTTTGACAATATGAAGAGGGTTGAAGATGCCTCGAACAGAACGCCAGCTATGGAACTCATTGAGGCAGAAGTTACCGAAAAAGACCCATTGCCAGCGGATTGAAAACCGTGCCGGTGAGGGGATGCCAGACGTATATCTGTGCATGGATGGTGTGCCGGTGTGGGCTGAACTAAAAATTACCAATAATGACCGCTTTTCTATCTCAAAATCCCAGATTGCTTGGCATCTGGGGCATTCCCGCTGTGGTGGTGTAAGTTTTTTCTTGGTCCACGAGCCGCCGACCGGCCTTGTATTTTTGTTTGACGGGGGTTTAGCGCCCGAGTTGCACGGTTCGCGGCTCTCGGTCCTGCGTCCTGCGGCCCTATGGTGCGGTGATATAGGCGCTGCGCCCTGCGCCCTGCGCGCTGCGGCCCATGATCGATGGTCCTGCGTCCTGCGTCCTGCGTCCTGCGTCCGATGATGATGGCGCGAGCATGAATGAAAACAGGGACGGTCTATAGACCGTCCCTGTTCCCCGGAGGAAGCTCCTAGTGCTTGTGGTAGGTGACATTGGCGACCGACCGATCCCAGCATGCGCGACAGTCCTGGCATTTACCGTCTTGCTGTGGGGCAGGGCATGCATGCCCGGTGATGTTATCGCCGGCAGTCACTGTGCTAGTGTTCTGCCATGCCTTCGGCGGTGGCCCGTCCACCATGGGCGCCGATATTCTGAGCGTGACATTCTCGGGCAGGTTGCGAATCTTCAGGACCTTGGCCCATATCTGATATTCCTTCGACGGAATCCAATGTTGCTTGTTCGGCGTTGCCTCGCATACGTCCAGAATATTGAGGCCCATCCGTACGTCTTCGACGTCCCCGGAATCAAACCAGCGGAATTCTGGCGCGCGCGTCCGGTTCAGCAGCGCAATCATGCGCGGCACAAAATCGATGGCGTGGAAAAATTCCTCTCTCTCTTCCATCTTGTTGACGACGTTGGGCATGCGATACATTCCCTTGCGCGCGTAGCAATCAAAGCAGACGGACCCCGGCACCTCGGCAAGCTTGCTGCCAACCCCGCACCGGAACGCTGACCGGGATATAGACTTGCCCGGCATTTTTGAGACGTTTGAAAGCATGGTATCAACCTCCGTGTTTTTCCATGTCCTAGAATACTACCACATAATCCCATGTAATCAAAACAATAATCCTGCGGGCCTTGCGCCCTGCGCCCTGCGCCCTGCGGCTTATGAAGGCGGCTCCGGTGCCCAGGGAAAAGAGAAGCCCCCAGCCTCGAGGCTGGGGGCCGATGGTTACAGGACGTCGGGGATTAGGCAGTCATCCCATGCATCGAAGCTCATGATTCCTCTCCGATGATTGCCCTGAGGTTGGCTAGTGCTTCCTCGTGGGCGGATGCCGCCATGTCCTTACGATCCGCGAGTAGCATGAGTGCCATAAACTCGATCTTGAATTTGGCCTGCTTCGCAAGCTCGATCATATCTTCCTGTGTCATTCTTCTTCTCCGTGTTGGGTTGGAAAAACCGGGCCAGCTTGCGCTGGCCCGGTCTCCGGAGGTAACCGGTTAGGACGCGATCCAGAAGGCCCGCTCTTTGCCGCCATATGGCGACGGGCCTTTACGAAGATCGACGCCGGTCTTGCGGAGATCGTGAAGCACGGTCCACATAGACGATTTGGTGGTGATGTTCGGGATGAAAGTAATTAGTTGCTCAACCGTGTACCCGTTCCGCGTGTTCGACAAAAGCTCGATCACACGCGCTCGAGTCTTTGGGCCGGTCTTCGGAACATACTCCGCTTCGACCTCGACCTCGATCTCGGCGTCTTCGATCTCGCGGCGACCTTCGGCATCCTTGACGAACACCTCGGGCTGGCCGTGTAGCGCAAAATGACCGATGGCACGATCCGCGCCATGCCAGTACCAGATGACAAGCTTGCCGTCCTTACGCTCAAGCTCGACCTCAACAACATCCTCGATATCGAGGAACACTCTAGAAATAGACATATCAACCTCCGTGGTCATGTCTGGTTTACCGTTTCGGCCTTTTGGCCTCATCAGCGACAGTGCACACTGTCGGACGGTAGGGCCGAAGCCCTAACCTTTGTGAACGGTCTTGCCTGACCGGAATTCGTGGGGCAGATCGAGCTTGGCGCGACGTGGCTTGCCGAGACCAAAATCGATGAACGTGACCGTGTTGGGATGGTCGACCAGCCGGTCATCCTCGATCAACTGGCCCCATGCCTGACGGATCGATCCGTCAGCCTTGGTGAACGTGGCTTTGAAAATGCGACCGCGCATGGCGGTAAAGAGTGCTTCGCGCTTGGACATGTGAACCTCCGTTAATCCATACGATATAATGGGATTAGATAGGAAAACATCACTCCGGTCAACCCATCCCAACCCATTATCTTTGCGAACGTCTCGCAACTAGGCGCTCGATCCGCGCTACCAGATGCAATTTGAAATCATTCTAAACTGGGTGGGCCGGGTTACTGGGGCGCTTTGCCAATGCCGGACGCATTCACGCGAGGGGGGGGGACCTTTTTTCGGGGGGCGGGTTGCGCTGTGCACGTGCACGTGCTGGGTTGATAAATTCACTGCCAGATATTATCGTTCGGGCATGTCCGGTGCCCTCCACACAATGCCCGATCAGGATCTGCGTGAGCTTCTGCTACTCGAAGAGCAGTTGAAGAAGCTCGAAACCCGCGAAGCGGCGCAGTCTGACTTCATGGCATACGTCGATCACGTCTACGATGGATTCATCGTCGGGCGTCATCATAAAATCATTGCCGAAAAGCTGGAGCGGATCGCTTCGGGTGACTTGAAGCGTCTGATAGTCAACATGCCGCCCCGACATTCGAAGTCAGAGTTCGCATCATATTTGATGCCTTCGTGGTTTCTGGGCAGAAATGCCAAGCTAAAAATCATTCAGGCTACTATGAACACCGAACTTGCTGTAAGGTTCGGTCGTAAGGTCAGGGATCTCATCGCGGATCCGATCTACCATGAGATCTTCCCCGACACTGACCTTAAACAGGACAGCCAGGCTGCTGGTCGGTGGGAAACCAGCGCAGGCGGGGAATATTTTGCAGCAGGGGTGGGCGCTGCAATGACCGGTCGTGGTGCTGATTTGCTGATTATTGACGATCCGCACTCGGAGCAGGATGCATTATCCACATCGGCGTACGACAACACGTACGAATGGTACACATCTGGCCCGCGTCAGCGTCTCCAGCCTGGCGGTGCCATTATTATTGTCCAGACACGGTGGTCAAAGAAGGATCTGACAGGCAGGTTACTGCAAGCGCAGGGTAACGACATGATGTCGGACCAGTGGGAAGTAGTAGAGTTTCCCGCCATCATGCCTTCGGGGGAACCGCTTTGGCCTGAATTCTGGAAAAAAGACGAGCTACTAAAAGTCAAAGCTGCCCTGTCCGTGGGCAAATGGAATGCACAGTGGCAACAGAATCCGGTTTCCGAGGAGACCGCTGTCATCAAGCGCGAGTGGTGGAATGCGTGGGAAGAAGAGGATATCCCGCAGCTAGACTACATTATTCAGTCATATGACACGGCGTACAGTAAGAAGGAGTCGGCTGACTACTCGGCGATCACGACGTGGGGTGTGTTTGAACCGCACAGCAATGGTGAGCAGCACCTAATTCTATTAGACGCGAAACGTGGCCGTTGGAACTTTCCTGAGTTGAAGCAGATCGCACAGGAAGAAAACGACTATTGGGAACCTGACATGATGCTGATTGAGGCGAAAGCCACTGGTCAGCCTCTTGCTGACGAGATGAGGTTACTGAACCTGCCTGTCATCACCTTTTCGCCGGGCCGCAAGAAGGGTGGCGGGGGTGTGGACAAGACCACACGTATGCATATGGCTTCGCCTATATTCGAATCAGGAAAAGTTTGGTATCCTGCCGCGCAGAAGTTCGCGGACGAGGTAATCGAGGAGGTAGCTTCGTTTCCAAATGGTGACCATGACGACTTCTGTGATAGCATGACGATGGCCCTGATGCGTTTTAGGCAGGGTGGTTTTATTAGTTTGCAAGGTGAAGAACTTGAAGACTGGCTCCCAACCAAAAAAAGGGACTACTACTAAGCCTCGCATTAGGCTTGTCCCTAACAGGTTCTCAAAAATCATGCTTCCTGAAAAGCGGAAGCCGACGAGGCTGGCGTAATGGCTGAAACTTACGGTGAATATTTTGCTGGTCTTGGCCGCAGCATCGGTCAGGGGGTAACTTTAGGATTCGGCGATGAGATCGAGGCGGGTATCCGTGCTCTCGGTCCCGAGACTTACGACGAAGAAGTCGCGAAGATCCGTGCAGATCTTGCAAAATTTCAAGAAACCAACCCTGTTTCTGCCTTTGCAGGTGAGCTTGTAGGCGCTGTTCCTACGGCTGTGGCTGGCGGCGCGGGTCTTGCTTCGCTTGGTATCCGTGGTGCCGCACGGATTGGTGCGGTTGAGGGTGCGATCTACGGTGCAGGCACTGGTGAAAGCGCGGAAGGTCGTGCTTTGGGCGCGGCTCTCGGTGCTCCGACGGGTGCTGTAGCTGGCAAGGTCGGAGAAAAGGCCGTCGAGGGCATAGCTCCTCTGGTCGGCAAGTTCATGAAACGCGGTTCGGGGTCCGAGACCCGAGGTTCAAGCGACATCCAGCTAGATGCAGCAGAGCAGCCTCGTGCTACGGTATTTGATGTCGAGACAGGTGTAACCTCGCCTCTTGAGAAGACGGTCGGTGAGCCTCGGACCTCGGGTCTTGGTTCTGGGGGCATCAATCCGGTAACCAAGGATCAGTCACCTGGGTTGTCTCTTTCAAATTTCAATGCTGACTATTCGCCTATTGAGAACGCGCTGGCGAATGCCGAGAGTGTGATGAATGCATCCCCGACGAAGGGTTTGGCTGGCAAAGAGTATTTAGCGCGTTTAATGAACCTTCCGTCTGTCACAAAGACAGAGATGAACGCCAGCGGGCTGTCGTCATTCTTGGCGAGGCCGGAGAACAAGAATCGTAAGATTCCGGTTGCCGAAGTTCAGCAGTACATGAAAGAGAACGCGCCGGACATCGAGACGTTCAAGTACACGGGTGACAACAACGATGTGTCATATCGTGACACGCAGCGGTTTATGGATAGGGACGCATATTCTGAGGTTGGGTATGGCGAGATAACAACCAACAATCGAAACGCGCATCCGGCCACCTCGGGACATGCTCTGTCTCACTATCGGGATCAGTTGGGTAACTTTGCTCACGTTCGGTACAGCGACCACAACGATGCGAGTGGCGGCGTTAGCCGGGTGATTGAAGAGAATCAGTTCGATCTTCTTCAGAACTTGCTGTCGCAGGAACGTGGTGGGGAGTTGTCGAGGATATCAACGGTCAAGCTGACCCCTGAAAAAGTCGCTGACTATGATGCAAGGATCGAAAAGCTCCGTGGCAGTCCCGAGTATCCTGTCTTTCGTCAAACGGGGGATGACCTTGTTGAAGCGGGAGGCCAGCTTAGAAGCGCAGAAGAAGTGCAAAAGGGGTTTATCGAACAAAGAAACAACATTATTAAAAAGAAAAGGAACAAACTCACCCTTGCTACGTCTCAGCTTGGAAACGCAGGTAAGATGGCGGCTGGAGAAGGTAGTCCCACCGACGACTTTGAAGCTCTGATTCAAATGGTTTCGCCTGATTTTCTTGAGGACACCATGTTTCGGGCGATAAGATCTATTCAGGCGGAGAATCAGAACTACTCGCCTTCTTCTGATGAGATAGGTCAGATCATTACCCGCTCTATCAACTCGACTCCCGAACAGTTGGTGTCAGAAATCATAGAGGCGGCTAAGAAACGCGGCCAGAGTGTTCCCAGCACTTTACCGGTAGGTCAGCAACGGATCGCTTCTTTTGCCAGCAAGTATGCCACGCCCGCAGAAAAAACGATGCTTTTGGCTTCATCGCGCATACAGACCGACGCAGTCTTTACCTACAAGAATGGTTTTGAGAGTGTTTTCATGGACATGAGTCCGTCAGACACAGCCTTGCTTTCGCAAGACGAAGCATCGAGGATTGTTCGTGAGAACATGGCGAATGCAATGTCTGCCCCGCGTCGGCTTAAAGTCACGTCTGATATCCTCGAGCAAGATGGCACAAAGGTGGCAAACTTAGCGGGTGAGATAAACAGGGCTGTAGATAGGGTGGACGCAGCGAAAAAAGCCAAAACTAACGCTGCGACAGAATTCGAAAGCGCCTCCAAAAAACTTGTTCGCAACAATACAGCAATCACAGGCGTCATAGATAAAGCGTCCGGTGACGACACAAAAGGATTTTTCGAGTACGCGCAGAAAACTAACTTTTTGCCGCGTGAAGCCAACCCGGTCGACTCTGCTGGACGAGCACAACTTGTCCCCAACCAGCCGTTTGACACTCCGCTGCAAGCAGCGCGGCACAATATCTTGATGGCGGTTGATGACGCGGTAAACGAGGGCGTAGATCGGATTTACTTCCCCGACTACCGTGATCTTGCAGAGCTTCGAGAAGTAAACCCCGAGGGATTTTTCAAGACGGTGTATAAGGATGCACCGGAGAAGGTGATCAAAGAACTGAAGCAGAAGTTCCCGAACCTGAAGACGGGGCGGATTTCTCCCGATGAGTTTGTGGAGGATCATCTTGGCGAGATCGGAGATGAGGCACAGGTAACTCAACCGGTTCTGTATCTGGACCTCACCCCTGCCTCAATGGGACTGACGAGATCAGCGGTACGGCTGGGGATTCCCCGCCGCTACGCCAAGGGCGGGCCGGTAGACCTGCGCTCTGGAATCGGCAACATGTTTAGACTATACTCTTGACACACAGACAGGGATAAGCTGATGGCTGGACGTAAAGACCCCTTTTCTAAAAAGAACAATCCGGGCAGAGTTTTCACTAAGTCCCCGCGCGGTAATCCGTTTGGTACGCGCGGCAGACCTTTTGATAGGCAGGGACGCTTGGCCGACCTTGTTCGGTCGCTCTCCGGTCAAAAACAGCCCTTCACACGAAGGAAAAACGGCGGCGCCGTAATGAAGGCCCGTGGTGGCACGTTCAAAGGAACCTTTTAATGGCACTTCCTCCGCAGATGGTAGACATGGCAATGGGCGCTGGTGGTCCGGCTGACCAGTTGCCAGAAGAAATGATGGTCGAACTTCCCGCAGAAGACATGCTCCCCGAGGGCATTGAGCTTGCTGGCATGGAAGAAAGCATCGAGGTCCAAGCTCCGATGTACGACCACAACGCCAACTTGGCCGAAGTCCTTGATGATTCCGTCCTTGGATCGTTGTCCTCGGATATTCGGGACAAGATCGACGATGACAAGGAGTCTCGAGAGGATTGGGAAGAGGCGATATCCAAGGGCTTGAAGTTGTTGGGTGTGAATTACGAAGAGCGCAATGAGCCGTTCCTTGGTGCGAGTGGTGTGCATCATCCGCTGTTGAGTGAAGCTGTCACGCAGTTTCAGGCGCAGGCGTACAAGGAAATGCTGCCGGCGGGCGGTCCTGTGAAGACTCAGGTTCTTGGTGCGGCGACTCGGGTTACTGAAGAGCAGGCGCAGCGCGTGCAGGACTTCATGAACTATCAGATTACGGAGATCATGGAGGAGTATGACCCTGACACGGATCAGATGTTGTTTTATTTGCCGCTCACTGGATCGACCTTCAAGAAGGTTTACTTTGATCCGGGCAAGCAGCGGGCTGTGTCGAAGTTTGTGCCTGCGGAGGATTTGATTGTTCCGTATTCGGCGAGTGACTTGAACACTGCCGAGCGGGTAACCCACGTTGTTCGTATGACGGAGAACGAGTTGCGTAAGTTGCAGGTTGCAGGTGTGTACCGCGACGTGGACCTACAGCCGGGAGATGAGGATGATGAAGGAGCGATTAAGCAGACTGGCAACGAGTTGCAGGGTGTACGTCCGTCGTATGGCGACGACGTTTACACATTGGTCGAATGTCACACGGAACTTGATGTCGAGGGTTTTGAGGACATTGACCAGACTGGTGAGCCTACAGGGATTAAACTCCCTTACATTGTCACTATGGATGAAGGTTCAGGGCAAGTTCTCTCAGTGGTGCGAAACTATCGAGAGGCGGATCCGCTTCGAAGAAAGCGACAGTATTTTACTCATTACAAGTTTCTGCCTGGGTTTGGCTTTTATGGCTTTGGCCTGCTTCATACTATAGGTGGACTATCCCGTGCAGCGACTTCTATCCTTCGTCAGCTTATCGATGCAGGCACTCTTTCGAATCTTCCTGCTGGCTTTAAGGCTCGTGGTGTTCGTATTCGCAACGATGATGAGCCGCTGTCTCCTGGCGAGTTCCGTGATATTGATGCTCCCGGTGGTGACCTTCGGAATGCTCTTATGCCCCTTCCATACAAGGAACCTTCTGGGACACTTGCTCAACTACTGGGCGTTGTCGTCGATTCCGGACGCAGGTTTGCTCAAGTTGCAGACGCGAAGATCGCCGACGTTAACTCACAGGCACCCGTCGGAACCACCGTTGCACTGATCGAGCAAGGCTCGAAGATCATCTCTTCGATTCACAAGCGCCTTCACTATGGGCAAAAGCAGGAGTTTCGGTTACTTGCGGAGATATTCGCAGATAATCCAATGCCTTACCCATATTTCGTGGGACAGAACGTGCCCGCAGAGATTATGCAGCAGGATTTTGATGGCCGGGTAGACATTTTGCCTGTCTCTGATCCGTCGATCTTTTCGATGTCGCAGCGTTTGTCGCTGGCACAGACGCAAATGCAGTTGGCGCAGGCTGCTCCGCAGCTTCACAATCAGTATGAAGCGTATCGGCGCATGTATGATGCGCTAAATGTGAAGAACATCGACTCGATTTTGCCGCCACCTTCGCAGCCGCAGCCTATGGATCCGGCTACAGAGAACGCAGCCGCAGTGAAGAACATGCCGTTTCAAGCGTTTCCGCAGCAGGATCATGAGGCACACATCATGGCGCATGCCATGTTCTTGTCTTCGCCTGTCGCGGGTGCCAACCCACAAGCCTTCTTGCTGCTCCTCTCGCACGTACAGGAGCACGTTGGTATGCTGGCAAGGGATCAGGTTACCGCGTTCTTCCAGAACGCTGCACAGCAGGCCATGGCGGCTGGTGAGATGGTGCCGCAGGTTGCACCGGAAGTGATCGAGTCTGCTGTCGCGCAGCAGGCTGGTGAAGTTATGAAGCAGATTATGCCGATGGTTCAGCCTGCCCAGCAGCAAGATCCGCTGGTAGCGATTCGTCAGCAAGAGCTTGAGAACTCGCAGATGGAGATTCAACGCAAGGCGTCGAACGACCAGATGGACTTCCAGATCGATCAAGCCAAGTTGCAGCAGGCTTATGAGTTGGCGCAGCAGCGGCAAGCCTTGCAGGAAGACATTGCGGGCGCACGGAACGATGTCAACGTATACCGCATCAACACACAAGCTGCACTGTCGAGGAACAAATGATCCAAGCACTGATTGGACCTATCGCCTCTTTGGCTGGCACATGGCTAGAGGGCAAGGTAGAGAAGACCAAAGCGGAGACCGGCGCGAAGGTGGCGCGGGCCAAGGCTGAAGCTACAATTATGGAAAAGAAGGCTACGGGCGAACTCGAGTGGGATCTCGAGATGGCTCGTGGCAGTCAGTCTTCGTGGAAAGACGAGTGGCTCGTGATTTTGTTCTCGGTGCCGCTCATACTGAGCTTCATACCGGGAATGGAGGGTGTGGTTTCAAATGGATTTGCACAGTTGGAAAAAATGCCGGATTGGTATCAATATAGCTTGGGGGTTATTGTTGCTGCTTCTTTCGGTGTACGTTCTGCTGCCAAATTTTTTGGGGTAAAGTAATGGGCATTATGTGGGGCATGCACAACCGAACAACTGAGGAACAAGCAAGGATCAATCGTGGCCGAAGTAACAATGGAAAGATTCCTGCGGTGGAAGATACTGCCGCGTCTGATGATGATCATGATGTCGATCTCGGCGTGGAGAGTGGTGGAATGGTTCATGACCCTGCCGGATCCGACGCCAGCCCAAGCCGGCCTTGTGTCTGTGGTGACGGGGGCGATGACGGGTGCCTTTGCGGTGTGGCTGGGGCACGAGAAGGAAAAGGGTAAGTAGATGGCACGACCACGGATTAGGCAGTTTGCTGGTGACATGGGAATAAGTTATGATGAGGCCAAGAGTCTTGTCAAAGAAGGCCGTCGTCGTAAGGATGGCGGGGCAGAAATTTTGGAGAAAACCATGAACGAAATGCGTGGCTACGAAAAAGGCGGCACCAAGAAGATGATGAAGCCTACACCACTGACGCCCAGTCAGAAAGGGTATCGGGAGTTCATGGGTTCGGACGCTGATGAAGACATTAAGGATGCGGTTCGTAAAAACCCACGTCTTCTTGATCCGGATCACCCGATGAACAAGGAAGGTCGTGAAGACGAAGTTCGCGCCAAAGACGGCAAGTTCATGTCCTGTCGTGGTATGGGCGCCGCTATTCAAGGCAATAAGTTTACTGGGGTAAAGTAAATGGCGACGTTTCGCACTGATCGAGAGACGGGCAGAACTGTAATCAGTTCTGAGAATCAAATTGGTTCGGACCGCATGACCGATCTTGAACGTGCGAGTGTCGCGGCTGGTGGCTCGTCGGGCGTCTTTGATGATCCAAGGTTCAGCGAAGCGAGTAAGGGAACCTTTGACCCCGGAAGCATTGCCTCTGTCCCCTTAACTTTCGATCAGTTCATGACGGCCACAGGCCGAACTGCGACCAACCCGTATGGCGATCAGGGTTTTTTCAGCCGTGTTCTCGGGCTGGACCCCAGCAGTATTAGATACGATATGAACAATGTACCCGGAGGGGCATCGGGCATTGCTCAGTTAAATACCCTTGCATACGATAGATACATGAATCCCGCTGCCCGCACCAACATCCGAGGTGATCAGGTGGGTGGTGATCCCACGACAGGACAGCTTCGCTTTGGAGTGCAGCCGGGTGACCTGACACGCTTTGGACGCGCTGTCCCAGGCCGACGCGAGGGCGTTGCGGGGATTCTTGACAGTCTCCCGTTTGGCATCGGGTTGGCTTCTAGGATGTTTGGTTCAACACCTGCTCGAGTTCCGGGTTTCGATGTTCAAGAGGTTGTGCCGCAGCTTGGCCTTGGAGGACCGCAGCCGGGCATGGGGGTAGATCCGGTAAGTCGTTCTCCGCAAGGACCGTTCCCCACTGATGAGACAATTTCTGCCGGACAAGACGCAGCGGCTACTGCGTTCAGAGATATGGCGCCAGTTCCGAGCGTGGAAGAGTTGATTGCCGCAGCATATGACGAGTCTCCTACATCCGTTCAGAACCTCCCCGCAGGAACAGATGGATCAGCGACGATGACGAAGACATCTGGTGGTCCTCGGCCAAGACAAACGATGTCTAGCATTCCTACGGGCAACGAGGTGATCTTAGATCGTGTAGCTCAAAATCAAATGAGAATTAATGAGGCGATGGCAGAGTTGAGGGCCGGCACTGCTGCTTTCCCAGAGGCGCCATACGGACTATAGGACGAGACGATGAAAATTGAAATCAAGCTGATCCCAGACGGACTTGATCTGGCAAAAGAGATCCAAGACGGCATGCCGATTGATCGCATGGTTGATGCAGGTGGTGACGAGGGAGAGTCTTGCCCTGCCGCCACGCAAGACATCGACCTCAATCTTGAAAACAGGCAAGACGCTATCGACAACTATAAGTACGGACCGTTGAATCCAAACCTTGATGACACGGGTAAGAACGATAGTTTTTGGCAAAGCATAGCTGACACATTCAACACGGACATAGAGGCAGCAAAGGAAAGTCGCTGCGGCAACTGCGCTGCTTTCAATCTTACCTCACGCATAAAGGATTGCATCGCCAAGGGCATCGGGATGGATGACGGCGCCGATCCGTACGAGTCCGTCGAGGCAGGCGACATTGGATATTGTCAGTTTTTGAAGTTCAAGTGCGCGTCGATGCGGGTGTGTAACGCTTGGGTTTCTGGCGGTCCGATCACGGATGAAAAGATGGCGTCATAATGGACGTTGTAGATTTTTTATCAAGGTATCAGAAAACCTTGCAAACGCGGGTGGATGACATTAGCATCTCCCTGACTAGCGGTAGCGCATCTGATATGTCAGCATATCGCGCTATGGTGGGTGAGATTCAGGGGATCACCTACGCGCTAGAAGAGTTACGCGCCCTGCTAAAAAAGGTAAACTATGACGACGCTTCTAGTCCCTGACCATATTTTACGGCAGCAGCAAGCCAAGAAAAAAGCTGAAGAAGAAGCCTCCCAGAAGCCCATAACAGAACGAATCCCGCAGCCTACCGGCTGGCGGATTCTTGTCATGCCCTATCAGGGCAAGGCTAAGACTGATGGTGGGGTTTACGTTCCCGATCAAGCCAAAGACCGAGAAGCTCGTGCCACTGTTGTGGCATATGTGGTTCGTCTTGGGCCACTAGCCTACCAGGATCCGGACAAATTTGGTCCTGATTCTCAGCCTTGGTGCAAAGAGGGTGACTGGGTCTGTATTGGTCGGTACGCCGGTTCGCGCTTCCAGATTGAAGGTGGCGAGGTCCGCATCATCAATGACGACGAAGTCATTGCAACCATCATCGATCCCGATGATATCAAGACATACGGAGCATAGTATGCAAAATAACCTTGCTGAAAAGGAAGAGCTTGAGGTCGTCGAGGTAGACGAGGAGCAAGCCGAGGTCGCTGTCGAGCAGTCGGATGAGGATCAAGCTCCCGCCGAAGATGAGGCGAAGAGCGAAGATGAATTAGAGCAATACTCTGAATCTGTTCAGCGTCGTATTTCGAAGCTGACGAACAGGTTTCGTGAGGAAGAGCGTCAGCGTCAGGCTGCGATTGAGTACGCCGAGGCGGTCAAGCAGCAGAACGACGAGCTTCGTTCTCGTCTGGATAAGCTCGATCAGTCCTATGTTGGTGAGTTTGGTAGCCGCGTTGAAGCGGATGCTGTCGCTGCGAAGGAGTCTTACCGCAAAGCCTATGAAGATGGTGATGCGGACGGGATGTTCGAGGCGCAGCAGAGCATCAGCCGGATAGCTCTGGAACAGGCTCGGTACGAAGAAGCCAAGCGGCGCAACGAAGAGCGTCTTGCACAACCTGTCGAAGAGTCGAATCCCACACCACAGCAGGTTCCGCAGCAGCAAGCTGCTCCGGACCCTAAAGCTGAAGCATGGGCCGGGAAGAACGAATGGTTTGGCAGCGATCAGACCATGACGTATGCAGCGTTTGGGATTCATCGTCAGCTTATTGAGGACGAGGGGTTTGACCCCACGTCAGATGAGTATTATAGTGAACTTGACAAACGTGTTCGCACGGAGTTTCCGCATAAATTTGCGGAGACGAAGCGTGATACTGGACCCAGAGTCGCTTCTGCTGGGTCAACGGCGTCAAAGTCGTCGTCACCAAAGGGGCGCAGAACAGTCAAACTGACTCCATCGCAGATTGCGATTGCGAAGCGATTGAATGTTCCGCTCGAGGAATATGCCAAGTACGTGAAGGAGTAAGTTATGGCTGATAGAAAACCACGCGAAGCAACCACTCGCGCAACCACTCAGCGGCGTAAGCCCTGGACCCCGCCTTCTAAGTTAGAGGCACCTGAAGCACCGGCTGGTTATCAGCATCGTTGGGTCAGAACTGCCATTCGTGGTGAGGATGACAAGACCAACGTACACTCGAAGCTCCGCGAGGGGTGGGAACCGGTACGTGCTGACGAGTACCCCGAGCTTGCAGATCGCTATCCAGTGATCGAAGAGGGTAAGAATACTGGAGTTATCGGCGTAGGCGGCTTGATGCTGTGCCGAATTCCAGAGGAAACGGTCGAAGAGAGAACTGAATATTATCGGGATCAGACCCGCAATCAGATGCGTTCCGTTGACGAAAACCTTATGAGGGAACAACATCCCTCGATGCCTATCCACAACGATAGGCAAAGTCGTGTAACCTTCGGAGGCAAATCCTCCGAATAACTGATGAGGTAGAGCAATGGCAAACTCAAATGTTGCCTTCGGCATGAAGCCGATTAATACCGCAGGTAGCACACCAGCTACTTCCGGTACTAATGCGTATCACATTAAGTCAGATGCAGGCGCGATTTTTCAAGGTTCTCCGGTTATCGCAACTAACGACGGCACCATTGCTGTCTCCAGTTCTGCTTCCGGTGATACTTTGAAATTTATCGGCGTGTTCGCTGGCTGTGAGTACGTAGACGCGACCACCGGTAAGAAGAAGTTTTCGAACACTTGGCCTGGATCGGGCAGTGCGAACACAGATTTCGACATCATTGCGAATGTGTACGACAATCCGATGCAGCGGTTCATTGTCTGTTCGGACGCTACTCTTACCGACAAAGCGACCGCAATCACCACCATTTTCGAGAACGCAGAGTTCTCGGCTGAGTCTAATAAAGGCGCAGCAAATGGTAATACAACCACTGGTATTTCAACAGCACAGCTTGACGTATCGACCGTAGATGCTTCTGATCTTTCGCACCCGCTGAAGATTGTAGGCATCATGGATGATCCAGAAAACGCTGACTTTACTGCTGTCGGTATTCCTCTGATTGTGATGATCAACAACCATGCCCTTACAGCACCTGCCACTGGCGGATCTGCTGAAGGCACAATCTCGTAAGGAGGGTAGTGAGTTATGGCTATTTCTCGCGCACAACTCGCCAAAGAGCTTGAGCCTGGCCTCAACGCCCTTTTTGGCATGGAATATGGTCGCTACGAGGGTCAGCATGCTGAAATCTTCGACACCGAAGGCTCGGATAGAGCATTCGAAGAAGAGGTTATGCTGTCAGGTTTTGGTGCCGCACCCGTTAAAAACGAAGGCGCTGGAATCTCGTTCGATGACGCAAACGAGGCGTATACTGCACGGTATACCCACGAGACCGTCGCAATGGGTTTCTCGATCACCGAGGAAGCTGTTGAGGACAACCTCTACGACCGTCTGGCATCCCGCTACACCCGTGCCCTCGCTCGTTCGATGGCACACACCAAGCAAGTTAAGGCCGCTTCCGTCCTTAACAACGCTTTCACCGCAGGCGCAACTGCCGGCGGCGATGGTGTAGCACTCTGTGATGCTTCGCACCCGCTCACCAGCGGTGGCACTTTCGCCAACGAGCCGTCCACTGCGGCAGACCTGAACGAAACCTCGCTAGAGGATGCACTGATCAACATCGCCGGCTTCGTCGATGAGCGTGGTCTGGTCATCGCACTGCGCGGTGTGAAGTTGATCATTCCGCGTCAGCTTCAGTTCATTGCCGAGCGTCTCCTTGTATCGAACCTTCGTGTTGGAACCGCCGACAACGATGTCAATGCTCTGAAGAGCATGGGCATGCTGCCGGAAGGTTACGTGGTCAATGACTACCTGACCGACACGGATGCGTTCTTCATCAAGACGGACGCCCCGAACGGCCTCAAGCACTTCGAGCGTATGCCTCTGGCAACCAACATGGATCCGGATTTCGACACCGGTAACATGCGGTTCAAGGCTCGTGAGCGTTACTCGTTCGGCTTTTCAGACCCGCGTTGCGTATTCGGTTCGCCCGGAGCGTAACGAAGGGGAAAATTCCTCCCCGACTGGGGGCCGCGATTGCGGCCCCCTTTTTTTTAAGGTACTATGCTCTTGTCCCTGACAGACCTATAGGAGGTCTGACACTAGCCAAGACAGGAGTACCTTATGGCTAACACTACTTTTTCGGGTGCGGTTCGTTCAAAAGGCGGCTTCACCTCCGTGAGTGAGAACTCGACTACTGGAGCATTCACCACTCTTTCAAGCATCAGTTCTACTGGTGTGTCTTCCTTTGATGCAAACACAATGGCTGTAGAGGCTGGCACTGGTATCACAACCGGCTCTGGCACTGTCTACCGCAGTTCCGTACAGCGTTTGGGCGGCATCATCACCACTCGTATTCTTATCGACCTTACAGGTCTGCGCTCGACCGGCTCTGGTGATATCATCGGGGTTAACGGTACAGCACTTGTTTGTCACATTGGTCAGATCACTGCTGCTAAAAACGGTACAATCCTGACAGGTAGCATGGAGTGCTTCGAGGCACCTGCTGGTGGCGATCCAGACATCAATATCCACTCTGCCACAGAGGGTACAGGTGTTGAGGACGGGGCAATCGGCGATTTGACAGAAACACTTCTTGTTAACGCGGGTGACGCAACTCTCGGGAGCAAGGTTTATTTCTCTGCTGTTCCTGCCGCTGATCAGTTCTTGTATCTAACAACAGGTGCGGCGACAGACGCGGACTACTCTGCTGGAAAACTCTTTATCGAGATGATGGGCTACGAAGCCTAGTAAGGAAGTTTGAAATGGCAAGTTCCATTATTGCTAAAACGGCGACTTCTACAGGCAGCTTGCTTGGCGGCAGGACTCGCCTCAAGTCGTTTGTTATTCGAAGTGCTGGCAGCGGGAGTCCCGCTGCTGTCTTTCGAAGCGGCGGTGGATCCGGTACGACTTTGCTGACTATGACTTTTGTAGCTGGCGACGACACGCAGATTACAATTCCAGAGCATGGAATTATTTTTGAAGATGGCTGTCACGTCACTCTTACAGCCGTGGACTCAATTACTGCGTTCTTTGGGTAGTCGTTATGGCGCGCAAAAAGTCAAAGATGCCGCCGAGAAACAAAAAGAATTTCCGCCCCACAAAGTCTGGGGCGGGAATGACCGAAGCTGGAGTCAAGGCGTATCGACGTGCTAACCCTGGCAGCAAGTTAAAAACGGCAGTTACGGGCAAGGTCAAGAAGGGCAGTAAGGATGCGAAGCGGCGCAAGTCGTTCTGCGCCAGATCTGCTGGTCAAATGAAAAAGTTCCCCAAGGCTGCGAAGAATCCGAACAGCCGGCTACGTCAGGCACGGCGGAGGTGGAAATGCTAGATGAAAAAACGCTGGCGAAAACCGTTATTTATACTGCTGGCGGCGTGGCTCTTTCTCTTGTGGTTTGGATCCTCAGCACACTGATTGAGGTTGATAAACGCACGGCTGTGATCGCTACGAAGGTTGAGTCGAATCACGCTATGCTGACGCCACTGTGGGAAGACTTCATTCAAAGGAAAGCAAATGGCAATCTCGCGAGGTTCGATGCGGCAGCAGGTTTCCAAGCCTCCGCAGAAACGAAAGTGGAGCAAGACCCGCAAATCAAAAGTGAACTGCAAGCGCCCTCGTGGTTCCAGCGAGAAAGCGCATTGCGCCGGTAAAAGGAAACGAAGGAATGCCTAAAGATGCATGCTATCATAAAGTTAAGGCGCGATATCGAGTCTTCCCGTCGGCGTATGCTAGTGGCGCCATCGCCAAGTGTAGAAAAGTCGGCGCCGCAAATTATGGCACTGGAGGCAAGAAAAAGAAAAAGAAGAGAGCAACAGGGGGGATCGAGGATCAACGACCAAAAAGAGCTTTTCGAGGAAAAGCTGTAAAGGGAACTGCGGTAGCTCGTGGTTGCGGCGCCATTATGAATGGTCGTCGTAAACGAACCAAGGGTGCAGTCACACAGTCTTGATCCACGCTTTTTTGTTGATGGTATATGTCGGTATAGGAGAGGACAAACGAGTAGTAAGTAAGGATATGTACTTCCGTGATGTGAATGAATGCACCTACTTTGCCAAGGTTCTTCACAAACAGGGTAACCTGATCACAGCATACTGCTTACCCAAACTCATCGATAAGGATACAAAGGTGTACTAATGTTAGCCGAACTGGCCGCAGCGAATGCAGCTTTTGCAGTAATTAAGCAAGCTGTGTCGAATGGTAAAGAAATAGCTGCTGCGGGTAGCGCCATCGCCGAGTTTGTAGGAGCCAAAGAAAAGCTACAAGCCAAGGCTGCTAAAAAGGGTGGTGGTTCGGATCTCGAAGAATTCATGGCTCTGGAGAAAATCAAGGATCAGGAAGAGCAACTGAAACAGATTATGATTTATGCTGGTCGTCCGGGTTTGTGGGGAGACTGGCAAAGATTTCAGGCGAAGGCGAGGATTGCTAGAAGAGAGGCAGAACATGCCGCCATTCGGAGACGAAAAAAAATTATCGACGTGAGCCTTATCGTGGGATTTTCGATTCTGTTTTTGGCGATAGTTGTTTCCTTTATAGTATTGTTGGCTCACCATCAGGGTAAGTTTTAATGGCCGTTAGAAAAACAAAAAGTGGTCTTGCGCTCAAAAGATGGTTCAAGGAAAAGTGGACGGACCAGAGAACTGGTAAGCCGTGTGGGCGTCGCAAGGGTGAAAAACGGGGTACTCCATATTGTCGCCCCTCTAAAAGGGTTTCGTCTAAAACCCCCAAGACAGGGTCCGAAATGACAGCCGCTGAAAAGCGCAGCAGGATTAGTCAGAAGAAGCGTTTGGGTCAACCAGCCGGCAAGCCCCGGCGTGTAAAATCACTGAAAAGGAGAAAGAAACGTGGCTAAAACAAAACTAGACCGTCTGTTGAAAAAGCAGGAGCAGATGCCTCGCCCGGATAGGTACGCATCAAAAAAACAACTGGCAGAGTACGATGCCTTGGTAAGGGAAATCGACTTAGAGCTTGATGCCTATCAAAAAAGAAATCCGAAAGAATTTAAGGCACAAGGCGGCACCACTAAATTTCCAGACCTTAACAAGGATGGCAAGGTCACTAAGGCCGATATCTTGAAGGGTCGAGGTGTTCCAGGCTTCGGACACGGAGGCGCCATGTGTTCGCCGCGCAAGGAAGCTGCTGGTGCCATGACAATGCCGACGCGCAATGCAACTCGCAGAAACTCTTGAAGCGTGGATTTTTGAAGAGTTATGCAAGCCGGACGGGTTTGTAAACGGCAACGCGCTCTGTCCTTTCGCTCGAAACGCATGGTTGTCTGAAAAGGTTAAGACGCGAGAAGAAGTTGGTGACATTTGGGACGCGGTGTACGAGGAGATCGCCACGTTTGACGACACATACCAAGTAGTTGTGTGTGGAAATTATGGAGACAAGTACACTTACGACGACCTAGAAGCAGGCTGTTTCGCATTGAACGGATGGTTAGCTGCAACAGGTGTTGATATCTGGCTGCTGTCGTTCAAAGACAAGGGGCTGAACATGATCTTTGTGCAGCGTCTTACTGATCTTGATAATGCTAGTGCAAAGCTACAGCGTCTGGATTACTATGTTAACTACGAACCCGACGACTACCATCGTTTGGTCGAAACGCGAAAGCAGAGGAGAATCGAATATGCCGGGTATGAAAAAACCAATGCGTAAAATGCGCGGCGGCATGGGCATGAAGAAAAAGGCCATGCGCGGCGGCGGGTCAATGATGATGAAAAAGCCCGTCATGGCAAAACGCGGCAAGGCCATGCGGAAGAAGAAGTAAATGGCGACTTCTGGGTCCAGAGATTTTGATCTCGACGTAGCAGAGATTATTGAAGAGGCGTACGAACGGTGTGGGCTTGAAGTCCGCACCGGTTATGACGCGCGTACGGCTCGTCGATCTCTGAATCTTATGTTCGCAGACTGGGCCAATCGTGGTCTTAATCTGTGGACCGTGAAGCAGGCGACGGTGAGTCTTACATCTGGCACAGCGACATATACGCTTGATGCTACACACACTGACCTGCTTGAAGTAGTTATTCGTCGAAGTAGTGTAGACTTCCAGCTAGATCGGATGTCCAGGAGTGATTACCTGCATATACCCAATAAGGATCAGACGGGAAGACCAAGTCAATTCTTCTATAACAGGCAGATCTCGCCACAGGTTGTTCTTTGGCCTACTCCAGACAGTTCTAGTGATAGCCTTATCTACTACTATGTTCGTCGCATCGAAGATGCGGATGCATTGGTCAACACTACTGACGCACCTTTCCGATTCCTCCCTTGTATGGTCGCCGGCCTCGCGTATTACATTGCCATGAAGAAGGCGCCGGAGCGGGTGCAGCTTCTTAAAGCTGTGTATGAAGAAGAGTTCCAGCGGGCGGCAGACGAGGATGAAGATCGTGTTGCACTGAAACTGCAACCGAGCATGCAGTATTTACGGGTGAACTAATGGCAAGGTTTGCTTCAGGCAAAGATGCTTACGGAATATCCGACCGGTCTGGTTTTAGGTATCGACTGGTCGAGATGGTTACAGAATGGAATGGTTCTAAAGTAGGCAGAGACGAGTATGAAGCAAAACATCCGCAGCTAGAGCCAATTCGTGTTGGACCGGATCCGCAGGCCATCCATGATCCACGTCCCGATCAACGCACCGAGGTTGGGGTTGCGAGATTGTTGACGGCTAACCCATTTTTGTCGGGTTCTTCGGGAAGTGCAGTAATCACAGTGGTGGAGCCTTCGCATGGACGCACAAGCGGAGATACTGTAAGGTTCCGAAAAGTGGAGTCTTTTGATGGCTTTTCGAAAACCACCTTGGAGAGTTCCAGTGGGTATACGATTACTGTCACGGATTCTAACCTGTACACCTTTTCGGTGTCGTCCGGCACCGCCACCACGGGTAATCAACGCGGGGGTGGTGAAAATGCGACTGCCGGACCGGTGACGTTGGAGAAGTAGATGGCGTTTACATTTGCACAGTTAAAAACTGCCATACAGGAATACACGGAAAACACGGAAACTACATTTGTGTCGAACGTGGATGATTTCATCCGTGCGGCAGAGGATCGAATCTTCTACCTCGTGGATCTGGAGTATTTCCGCAAAAACGCCACGAGTGCGGTAACGCAGAACGATCCCTTCCTATCCTTGCCCACGGACTTTCTAGCGTCCTTTTCGTTATCGATAACAAACAGCAGTTCGAAAGAATTCCTGTTACAGAAAGACGTTAACTTCATTCAAGAATATAATCCAAATTCAGCGACCACAGGAACACCAAGGTACTATGCTAGGTTTGACATTGATAATATCATCCTGGCTCCGACCCCTGACAGCAATTACGTTTGTGAGTTTCATTACTTCTATCGGCCCGCGTCTCTTACAGCAGGCGCCGACAGCGGCACGACCTGGTTGAGTACCAACGCTCCAAATGCCTTGCTTTACGGCTCCTTGTACGAGGCGTATATTTACATGAAGGGTGAGCCGGACATGCTTCAAATGTATGAGAAGCAGTTTACTGAAGCACTCTCGCGGCTGAAGGACTTGGGAGAGGCAAGAGAAAACGCAGACGCCTATCGCAGGGGTTTGCCGGAACGGCCTCGGACATAAGGAGTAGAAGATGGCTACATCCAACGCAGCAACAAACTACCTAGAGCGGAGGTTGTTGCATTTCATATTCAAGAACAACTCTTTGAGTTTTTCTTCGCCGGGTGACAGCATCTATGTCGGTCTGGCAACTGCGGTATCTGCGGCAGAGACAGGTTCGGTAACGGAAGCTGACTTCACAAATTATGCGAGGGTGCAGGTTACGGCGTCTAACTGGACCACGATTGGCTCTGACTCTACCGACACACAGACGGCGACAAACGCTGCTAACATCGACTTCGCAGCGGCAGGAACTACTACTGCCGACACGATCACTCATGCGTTTATTGCCGACGCCTCGTCTGGCGGAAACATTTTGTTTGTCGGTGCGCTTGATGCCAGCAGAACGATTGACGATGGCGACATCTTCCGCATCAACGCAGGGAACCTCACGTTTGAGATAAAGTAAAATGGCACTGGTACTCAAGGATCGCGTCAAAGAGACGACCACTACCACCGGCACTGGCACTTATACATTGGCCGGTGCCGTTACTGGTTTTGAAGCATTCTCGTCAGTTGGGAACAGCAACACGACGTATTATGCCTGCACGGATGGCACCGACTTTGAGGTTGGTATTGGCACATACACATCTAGTGGTACTACTCTAGCTCGTACAACGATTCTTCAGTCAAGCAACAGCGACAGTGCGGTTAGCTGGAGTTCCGGCACCAAGACAATCTTCTGCGCCCAGCCAGCAGAAAAGGCTGTGTTCCTTGATGCAAGTGGCAATATCATAGCGGCCAACGGCAGCGCACTCACCGCGTTGAACGCTAGTAACCTTGCCAGCGGCACCGTAGCCAACGCTAGACTGGACCAGCAGCTTCAAGATGTGGCTGGCCTTGCTGTTACAGACAGTGGGTTCATTGTGGGAGATGGTTCGAATTTTGTTTTAGAGACAGGCGCCACAGTAAGAACATCTCTTGGCCTTGGTACAGCGGCGGTACTGGATACAGGCATATCCAACACAAACATCCCGAAGTTCACATCCGGTGTAGCGGATGACGACTTTCTTCGTGTTGACGGCACGGCCATTGAAGGTCGTTCTGCTGCTGAAGTTCTGTCAGATATTGGTGGTCAGGCCAGTCTGACGTTTGGCATATCGAACACCAATGCAGTCAAGATCGACAGCAGTTCTGTTGCTGATGATGAATACGCTAGGTTTACGGCAAGCGGATTAGAAAGCCGATCAACTAGCGAGGTTCTGTCTGACATCGGCGGACAGGCCAGCCTTACTTTCGGCATCAGCAATACCAACGCGGTTAAGATTGATAGTGCATCCGTAGCAGATGATGAGTTTGCACGATTTACTGCAAACGGTCTTGAAAGCCGAAGCGCGTCAGAAGTCAGGTCAGACATTGGCTTAGGAACGGCGGCTGTTGCAGCAACAGGCATCAGCAACACTAATGTTCCTGTGTTCACTAGCGGCGCGGCGGACAACGACTTCTTACGGATTGATGGCACATCTATCGAAGGCCGCTCGGCGTCGGAGGTTTTGTCAGATATTGGTGCAACAACAGCAGCCCTTGCTGCCGACGAGGCTACGGCCCTTGCAATCGCGCTGGGGTGATGGAGATTTAGATGGCTAATACATTCAAAGTAATTACACGGGATGTTGCACCTAATGCGTCTGGTACACCAGAGACTTTGTACACAGTGCAAACTGGTAGCACCGTTGTTGTTCTTGGCTTGACGCTTGCCAACGTCCATACATCGCAAGTGACCGGCACGGTGCAGCTTGTCAGCACTACGACACAGACAAGTCAAACGCAGAACACAACGGCGCACATTGTGAAGGACATACCGATACCCGTGGGTTCGACGGTAGAGATCATGGCGGGCAACAAGTTGATACTGAATGTTGGAGACATCATAAAGATAGACGCCTCTGTCGCGGACAAGGTTTCTGTCACCATGAGCTACATGGAGATCACCTAATGCCCTACATTGGTCAGCAGACAGCCGACAACTTTCAAAGCACTGTAGCGGTTCAACGATTCAACGGTGACGGCAGCGACACTACGTTCACGCTAACCACCGCCGTGTCATCTGTGCAGGATGTCCTTGTGTCTGTTGACGGTGTGGTGCAAGACACCGCCGCGTACACCATTCCTGACGGCACTACGCTGACATTTACTGCTGCCCCGTCGAGTGGCACTGGCAATATCTTTGTGAATTACCTTGCACCGCAAGGCGCAACGATCACACCAGCCGATCAGAACAAGGGCAACTTCAAAGGCGGTGGCCTGTTCCGCACCAACGCACAGTCGTTGACGGCCAACACAACCATCCTTGCAACCGAGAACGCAAACGTGACTGGCCCGTTCACTGTAGCCAGTGGCGTGACCCTGACCGTTGAAAGCGGCGGGACATTGGTGACACTATGAGCACGTTGAAGGCAGATACCATCCAAAGCACCAGCGGCGGAGCGGCCACGCTGACAAAGCAGCACGCTGCGAAGGCTTGGATTAATTTTAATGGTACAGGGACAATTGCAACAAGAGATAGCTTTAACATATCGTCAATCGCAGACGATGGAACGGGGGATTACATAACCACTGTTACTTCGGCTATGAGTAATAACGATTACAGTATCGTTGGAAATTGCGCTCCGAATTACGGCGTTAAGTTTAGTATCAATCTTCAAATCATGCACGGAAACAATTCTGCTGAAATAGATAATTCTACGTCTGCACAACAAGTTCAAACAGTTGATGTGGGTGAAACTGTATTTGATTCAAAATATATTACGCACAATTTGCAGGGAGACCTCGCATGAGTGAAGTAAAGACAAACAAAATCTCCAGCCTTGCGAGTAACAACGACATCACCATCGACCCGGATGGCACTGGCGATGTTGTAGTTGCGTCTGGTCATAAGCTGGGTGTGGGGACGACATCACCAGCGGTTGAAACCCACATCCAAACAGCAAGCGGAAACCCAGAACTTAGGGTTGAAAGCACTGGCGCTAACTATGCGACCATGAGTGTTAAAAACTCAAGCCGTCACTATTCCACACAAATCCGCACAGACCAGAGTAACGCCTATGTCGTGCGTGATGAAACGGGTGGTGCAAATAGGTTTTTGATTGATACCAGCGGCAACGTCGGCATCTCCACGACTTCGCCTGTATCAAAGTTGAATGTGGATAGTGGAGATTTGGCTATCTCTTCCACGGTTAATTCTGACGGCGGCGATTTAGGTGAACTTGTATTTTACAATAGGACCAATGCCGGTTCAGGAAGTGGCACATCTTTCGTGAACGATGTCACTGGTATCCAAGCAAAAATGGTCGGAACAGGAAATAACAGCGGGGGCAAGTTAAGTTTTTTCACCAAAGCTGATGGGGGCGACAGAGGTGAGCGTATGCGCCTGTCAGAAACTGGGCGACTTGAGTTTCAGACGATCACGAACGAAACATCTCAGGGCTTGCAAAGTCAGCGCCTTGATTGGCGCAACGAGAATAGCGCCGGTGTTATGGCAGGAATCGGCGTTGTTAGGACGGCTGACGGAAACGCTCCCGGCGCATTTGTAATCAGAACAAGCACCAATGTTGATAGCTCATCAAACAGCGGTGATGGTGAGATTTCTGAAAAATTTCGTGTTGCGCCGAACGGGGATCTGACGGCGACAGACACCTCTATCGCCTCTAACTCCGACCAGAGATTGAAGGAGAATATCGCAGACTATGCTTATGATCTTGCCAAGTTCAAACAGTTTCAGACCCGCACATTCAACTGGAAGCAGCCAACGCTGCACGGAGAAAAGTCGGAGGTACGAGGATTTGTCGCACAGGAATTAGAAGCTATAGATTCATACTGGGTGAACGAAATTGAAGTGCAGTCAGACAGTGACGACTATCAATATCTGCCCGATACAGACATTCCCTATGGCCCAAACAACATATACAAGCCTGATGATGCTGCTGAGACGGACACACAACGAGTAGCACGCTTCGCAAAAACGTCAAAGCTGGGTCAGAAGGATGCGATGTATGTTTCCGTCATTCAGCAGTTGATTGCCAAGATTGAAACGCTTGAAACTAAGGTCGCAGCCCTGGAGGCAGGTGAGTAATGGCATTCGGTACACTCAAAGCAGATACCCTGACGCACTCGACTGCGGGTTCGCTGGCTACGAATTATGTCGTGAATGGTAGTGCGAAGGCGTGGATGAATCTGGATGGTGAAAGCACTGCTGCACTACGAAGTTCCTTTAATCTTACTTCTATAACTGATAATGGAACCGGAGACTACACAGCTACACTAACAAGTAGTATGTCAAACTCCAGCTATGCGACCCCCTGTTCTGGAGGTGCAGATACTTCTGGCAGATACAATGTAATAGCCGAAGCGGATGGCAAAACTACCGGAGCCGCTGATTTTTTTGGATTTCAAACAAGTACAGGTAGTGCGCTAGATCAAGCTGAAGTATCTACAAGTTTTTTAGGAGACCTCGCATGACAGTGACCCCAGAGTTTCAAGGCACACATCTATGGGACAGGCTCTGCTGGGCCAAAGAGAACCTTGAGGGTGTGCAGTCAGACTATCGTGTCGTGTATGAAGACAAGGTAGACGAGTGCGCCAAGATACTGGTGCCAGACCCCAACTGGATGGCTTGTGCGCTGCAAGGTGGGATATTGCCGCCGGTAGAAGTGTATTGGGAGCTTGCCAAGGACGAGGCCGAAGAGGGCTTCACCAAGCACACTCGTGGCTACCTGTTGCACAACACCAAGCCTGTCGATGCAATGACCGAAGAACAGGCTATTGAGTATCTGATCATGAAAGACGTGCCGCAATCCGTGTGGCGTGACTATGATAGCGGCAACAAGCCCAAGATGTTAATCTGTCGAAAGGAACAGCTTCCAGCGACTCGTGAGTGGCGCAATGCTTGGAAGATTAGTGAAGATCTAGCCACTGATGAAACTGTAGCCGCATAAGGAGCAACCTGATGGCAACAACATATATCGTAGACAAGGACGGGAACCAGATTGACGCTTCCACGGCTACCGTTCCATCTGACCGTCACTTTCGTGGTGCGTGGTCTCTGTCCGGAAGCGTCATCTCTGAAGACATGACGAAGGCTAAAGAAATCTTCAAGGACAAAATCCGTGAAGTACGCACCCCACTGCTTGCAGCAGAGGACGTGGTATACATGAAGGCACTTGAGGCTGACGATGCGTCTGCCAAGACTGCCTCAGTAGCTAAGAAGACTGCCCTGCGTGATGCACCAGCGGCATCTGCAATCACCAACGCTGCTGACATTGCAGCACTCAAGGCAGCTTGGGATACATCTGTGCTGGGCGACAGCCCATACGCATAAGGAACATAGGCAATGGCATTAACTAAGGTTGGCAAAGAAGGCATTACTGGCATTTCCAATTCTAGTGATGCCACCGCTATTACTATTAACTCGTCAGAAAATGTGGGCATTGGGACGAGCAGCCCTGTAAGCCAACTGACACTGGCTAAAACCAGCGACCTTGTGTTCACGCAGAACGGTTACGGCATTGCTTGGGGTGGCAATAACGGCAGTCCAAGAATTTTCGGCACATCCGGTGGTGCTTTGACGTTCAAGCACGGTGGCGGTTCTGAGGGAATGAGGTTCGTCAATCAAAATGGCGGCGATTTGAATTTCGGTAGTATGGATACCTTCAGTTTTACAAACACTGAAACCCAAGTTAACAAATTCCAAATTAACAGCGGACGTGACAATACGGCGGCCAGAACCCACATGGCGTTTGGCAATCCTAACGGTCAAGTAGGTGGCATCACAACAAACGGCTCTGCGACAGCTTTTAACACATCGTCAGACTATCGCCTCAAGGACGGCATCGTGGACATGACCGGCGCAATTGACCGTGTTAAGGCGCTTGCCCCCAAGCGGTTCCAGTTTATAGCAGACGCCGACACAACGGTTGACGGCTTCCTTGCTCACGAGGCGCAAGCAGTCGTGCCGGAGGCTGTAACTGGCACTAAGGATGAAGTCGATGATGACGGCAACGCGGTCATGCAGGGCATCGACCAATCTAAGCTGGTGCCTCTGTTGACCGCAGCCCTGAAGGAAAGCATCGCCAAGATTGAAACGCTTGAGGCTCGTGTCAAAACACTAGAGGACGCATAATGCCCTACATAGGTAAATCTCCAGAGTTTGGCGTCCGCAACCGCTTCGTGTACCAAGCCACGGCGGGGCAAACGAGTTTCAGCGGATCTGACTCCGACTCCTTAGTGCTGTCCTACTCTGACAGCCTATACATGGATGTTTACCAGAACGGTGTGCTGCTGAAACCCGGTACGGACTACACAGCCACAACGGGTACGACTGTTGTGCTTGTCACTGGGGCCAGCCTGAATGACGTAGTTGAGATGGTGGTCTACGATGTGTTCGCCGTTAACAACAGCTACACCAAGACGGATTCCGACACGCGATATCCCTTCAAGGGCAACAACAGCATCATCCGCCTGAACGGCCAGACCATCAGCGCAGACATCACGATTGACAGCGACGAGAACGGTGTGTCGGCAGGGCCGATTACGCAGAGTGCTACCGTCACTGTTAACGGATACTGGAGCATCGTATGACCAGCCAACTTAACGTAGATACCATTGTAGACAAGGCTGGCTCTGGTGGCACGAATGTTAAGGTTGCCAACAACGCTGTCGCTGTTGCTGAAGGTGGGAGTGCAACAACTAATGTTGTGCAGGGGCTGGCGAAGGCGTGGAGCAAGTTGAATGGCACTGGAACCATCAGCTTGTATGACTCTTTTAATATTTCTTCCGTTACAGACAATGGCACTGGCGATTATACGCATACAATGACATCAGCGATGTCCAACGCCAACTACTCTCACGTTTTTACTGCTAGAACTTATTTTGCTGTGTTTAAAGATGGTCAGACACCAACTACAACCACCTACCGCATAAGTCACATTTTTAACAATGGGTCTGATGGTGCTTTTGGTTCGTCAGACGGAAACTATATCTCCGCAAATATCACAGGAGACCTCGCGTAATGGCAAGCATACTTAAAGTAGATAGCATGCAGGGTGTAACCAGCGCAGGTGATATCACGATTACCGGCGAAGGTACGGCTACGATGCGGTTGCAGCAGGGGCTGACAAAAATGTGGGTTGCCGCTTTTACAGACGCACAGCCATTTGACTCGTTCAACACGGCATCAGGAACGGACAATGGAACCGGCGACTACACCTATGCCTTTACCAACGTAATGAGCAATGACGACTACTCAATTACCGCTTGCGCTTCTTATGCAGCTATCTTGTCGTTTGACGAACCTGAAAGAGCAGCCTCAAGTTATAACGTCAGGATTTTTGCTAGGACTGATAGCTTGACTAATGACAATGCTAGAAACAATCAGGCAATTCATGGAGACCTCGCATAATGGCTAGTGAACTGCGAGTAAACACCCTGAAGGATGCCAGCGGGAACAACAGCGTGGCTACGTCGGTTGTGTCTAACGGCACGGCAAAGGCATATGTAAGTTTTACCTGTTCTAGTAGCACAGCAATACACGGGAGCTTCAACATTGCATCTCTTAGTGATGATGGTTCTGGGCATACGCATGTAAACTACACCAGTAGTATGAACAACGATGATTATTCTGTTGGTTCTGCTTGCGGCAACACATCAGAGGGAGTTTTCAACAGGGGAACTTGTTGTAACGCTTATGCCACAGGAAGTTATGAACAATTTACTTTCGCTTCAAACAGCGATGGAGCAGCGGACTTGTCTCAAGTCAGCAGTAACACATTCGGAGACCTCGCATGAGCAAGGCAGCAGAACTCGCCGCACTGATTGGTTCGCAGACGGCGTTGTCGAACAGGAACCTGATTATCAACGGTGCGATGCAGGTGGCGCAGCGGGGGACGAGTGATAGTGCTGCCGCTGCTAACAGTTTTATTGTTGACAGATTTATGTTCAGCAAGTCTGGCGTAGATAACCTCGTTGTAACTACGTCGCAATCTACTGATAGCCCTGATGGGTTTTCAAATTCATATAAGATTGAAGCCACAACCGCAGAATCTGCGCTAGGTGCAAATGACCTTGCCTATGTAAGAACAAAACTAGAAGCACAAAATCTTCAGCATCTAAACTACGGAACATCCGCAGCACAGAAAGTAACAGCCTCATTTTGGGTAAAGGCATCTTCCGCCGGTCAGTATACTTTAACTTTGTTCCAAGATGACGGCTCTGACCTTGTCAACAAAACATATTCTGTAAGTTCCACGAACACATGGGAATACAAAACCATCACTTTCCCAGAACATACTACAACAGCAATCGCAAACGATAACGGGTTCGGACTGTCTTTGAACTGGATTATTCTGGCGGGAACAGACTTTACGTCAGACAGTGGCGCACAAGGTGCTTGGGATGACACTTATGCCAACGCAAAATTTGCAAACGGTCATACTGTAACAAGCCCGTTTATGACGACAAATGGTACGTTTCAAATCACCGGAGTGCAGATGGAACTTGGCGAACAAGAGACGCCGTTTGAGCATCGGTCGTTTGGCGATGAGTTGCAGAGGTGTCAGAGGTATTATCAGTCTTTGAATGAGCATCCTTTGCGGGGTACAGCCTCAAGTGGCACTAGCCTAAATAGGCTGGCGGCTGTGTTGCCTGTGATTATGAGGGTCGCACCAACAGTAACTTTCAGCGGAACCTGTCAGTGGTACGACGGCGCAAGCACTGGAACCATAACATCTGTTAGCAATACTTATTCAGAGCCGCACTCTGTGGAAGTTGACGCCACTGTTGCGTCAGGTACTACAGCACAAAGCAAACCGATATGTATATACAATGACGGTAAAGACGGCACATTTAAGATGGATGCGGAGTTGTAGATATGAACGAAATGAATATTACAAGCGCACAGTATTTCGTGAATTTTTCAGGTCAAAATGCAGGAATTAAATGCGTCATTGATGGCGAAACATTGTCTGTACCTCTCGCCCCCGGCAACCGCCACTACGACGAAATCCAAAAGCAAGTTGCATCGGGTGACTTGACCATTGCGGACGCTGACTGATGTTTGCGACTGCCGCCTTTGCACAAGAGCCTTTTGCTGCCACGCAAGGCATTGTAAGGACCGGCGTAAGTTCGCTTTCTTTTAACGCCACACAGACGACGGCAGGCATACATATAGCTTCTGGCTCGTCAGAGATGACAGGCATAAGCAGTCAGGCATCAGTGGCAAGCGGTATCATGGTAGGTGTGCCGGGTAACCTTAGTACCAACCTGACGCAGACATCGGCGGGCACACGAATAAGACTTGCAACCACTGGCACATTAAGCAGCAACCTGACGCAAAGCACCGTTGGAACACGAATTGCTAGTGGGTCTTCTGATATTGAGTTCTTGGTGGTACAATCCACAAGCGGTGATATTAAGTTCGTGGAAGTTAACGCCGGGGAGACTGCCGAGACGTGGACAGAGATCACCCATACTGGTGATACTTGGACCGAGATCAATGCTGGCAGCACGGCAGAAACATGGACAGAAGTGGTGAACTAAATGGCATCTTCATACACAGCTAATATAGGCATTGAGAAACCCGGATCTGGTGAACAGGCGGGTACTTGGGGTACGACCACCAATGCGAACTTCGACATCATTGATCGTGCCATCAACGGTGTTCTGTCTCTGTCTCTGTCGGGTACAACGACCACACTGACCACCACGGACGGGACGTTGTCTGACGGCGGTCACAAGGTTCTGGTGCTTGCTGGATCTCCATCCGGCACTAACACGATTACCATCAGCCCGAATGATCAAGACAAGGTGTATTTGGTCAAGAACGGTTCTGGTCAGACGGCCACCTTTACACAAGGCTCTGGCAGCGACGTATCTATTCTAAACGGCGAGACGGCGTGGATTTTCGCTGACGGTGCTGGCAGTGGCGCGGCGGTGCAAAAAGCCAGCTTCATACCGGAAGTAGCTGATGATACCACGCCGCAGCTTGGTGGTGTACTTGCTACCAACGGCAACAACATTGAGTTTCCAGATAGCTCCGGCGCAGAGGTTAACAGACTGAAGTTTGGTGCCGGTGATGATGTTTCTGTGTATTGGGATGGCACAGACGGTCACATCACCACGTTAGGCACGTTGAACATTGACGGTGCTGATGGTCACGAAATGGCAAAGTTTGTCGATGGCGGTGCTGCCGAACTTTATCACAATGACAGCAAAAAGATTGAGACCACATCAGCGGGTGTTGATGTTACCGGCACGGTACAAGGTGATTCGTTCACGCTAGACAATAGCTCTAACGACTGGGTGTTCTCTGTCTCGTCTAACAAACTTGTCATTTCATATGCAGGCACTGCCAAGATGGAGTTAGATACCAGTGGCAACCTCAAGGTCACAGGCGACGTGACAGCCTTCGGCAGCATATAGGAGGTATAAATGGGTGTTGATGGTGGCGCAGGAAACGCGATCTCGCTTTCTGAAGTTCAGACCTTCTACGGCGGATCGAATCCTATATCCATGTCAGAGTATTATCGCGGTGGATCAGAGGTTCCTTCCACGGCCACTGTAGTGGCATCCAATTCTGACAGCGGAACCACGAGTGCAACAAGCGGTAGCGTTGCAGCGGTAGTTTCAAACGACAGCACAAGCAGCACAATCACAGGTGCTGGCGCTGTGAGCTTTACGATTGACACTGGATCTGCCGGAGGATCAACCGTCACAATATCTTTAACCAATAATAACGCGGGTGAAGGACAAGCTACTTTGTTTCGTGGTGGTAGTCAGATACTGGCTACGGTTGGTTCGACGGTTACGGCAACTGTGAATGATGGTGACTCTTTGACTATGTCGGGGTCAGGAAATGCAAATCCTGTTTTTAGTTATCCTAGACTGACACGGGTTTATGACATGACGCTCACAAACAACACGGGGCAGACGCTCAACCTGACATCTTCGCCGTGGGGAAACGACAGCACCTTCACAAATGGCGAAGTCAAAACCGCAGACAATCAGTCATCTAACTCTTGGTCGTGGTCGCACCCAGCGGTAACCGGCACATTCAATACAAATGTTCCCGCCTCTGGTACGATCAACATGAATATTTTTAACGCACCCGGCACACCGGGGGCTTAGAGACAGACATGCCACTGACAAAATTACAATTCCGTCCCGGCATAAATCAAGAGGTCACGTCGTATTCTAACGAAGGTGGCTGGCGTGATTGTGACAAGATACGGTTTCGGTTTGGATACCCGGAAAAGCTGGGCGGATGGGAGAAGTTTAGCTCGTCCACCTATCTCGGTTCCGCTCGTGCGCTGCATAACTGGATCGCACTTGACGGGTCGAACTACCTTGGCATCGGCACGCATCTGAAATACTACATCGAAGAGGGTGGATCGTTTAACGACATCACGCCTATACGACTGACCACGGGGTCCGGCGATGTAACTTTTGCAGCCACCAACGGCAGCACAACGATCACCGTTACAGAAGCGGGGCATGCCGCTGTCGAAAATGATTTCGTCACATTTTCTGGCGCGGCATCATTGGGCGGCAACATCACTGCCGCAGTCTTGAACATAGAATATCAGATCGTCAGCATCGTCAACGCCAACAGTTATACCATCACTGCCAGTGTCGCGGCCAACTCGTCCGACACAGGTAATGGTGGATCAAGCACCGTTGGCACATATCAGATCAACGTCGGTCTGGACTCGACTGTCGGTGGCACAGGCTGGGGTGCGGGTTTGTACGGTGGTGTAGCGGCAGGCGCACTTGAAACCACAATCAACGAGGGCGGCACGTTCTCTGACTCTGACACAACACTTACGGTTACCAGCGGTACAGGCATAGCCAACAACGATCTGATCCTGATTGACAATGAAATACTGAAAGTCACCAACGTATCGACCAATGACCTGACCGTGACACGGGCGCAGTCTGGCACAGAAGCATCGACACATGCTGACGGCGCTACCGTGACGCTGATATCTGGCAATGCAAGTGCAGCAAACGATTACTTTGGTTGGGGTGATGCCGCATCGGGCGGTCTGACAACTACAACGCAGATTCGCCTGTGGTCGCATGACAACTTTGGCGAAGACTTGCTGATCAACGCACGAGATGGTGGCATATTCTATTGGGACCGCACTAACAATCTATCCACCCGCGCCGTCGAATTATCCACACGGACAGGCACAAAGCGAAGTGTGCCTACTATAGCCAAGCAGGTTTTGGTTTCTGATCAAGACAGACATGTCTTGGCTTTCGGTTGTGACGGTTTGGGGGGAGCATCCGATACGCAGGGTGACGGCGTACAAGATCCGCTATTGATCCGGTTTTCGTCACAAGAGGATCCAGTCACTTGGTATCCACTTGCAACAAACACTGCTGGAGACTTGCGGCTTGGATCAGGGTCCACCTTTGTCCAGGCGGTTGAAACAAAACGTGAGATCCTTGTTTGGACCGATACGGCCCTATTTTCTCTGCGGTTCATCGGGCCACCCTTTACCTTTGGCCTGTCACAGCTTGCCTCGAACATCACGATCATGGGTCCGAATGCAGCCGTAGCGACAGAGGATGTTGTGTATTGGATGGGTATAGATAATTTTTATGTCTACGCTGGTCGCACACAGCAGCTTCCATGCAGTGTGAGGCAGAAGGTGTTTGGTGATTTCAACATTGCGGAATCCGACAAAGTCACCTCGGGCATCAACTCAGAGTTCAGCGAGATATTCTGGTTCTATCCATCTGCATCATCCACGGAAAACGACAAGTACGTCATATATAACTACGGTGAAAAGGTCTGGTACTTCGGTAGTCTAGCTAGAACAGCATGGTTGGACCGTGGAACGCGGGCCAACCCTTTGGCTGCTGGCAGTCAGTACATCTTTAACCACGAGATTGGCTTCGACGATGACGGGTCAGCTATGACTTCGTTTATCGAGTCTGCTGCTATCGACATCGGTGATGGTGACAAGTTCACGTATATCAGGCGCGTTATTCCTGACCTGACATTCTTGGGGTCTACTAATTTAAGTAGCCCACAAGCTGTGTTTACAGTAAAGTCTCGTCGATTCCCCGGCGCATCATTCGACAACACGGATGCTGGAACCGCGATTGGTTCGATATCAGGAGATGTCGAAACATTTACAGAACAGTTACACCTTCGTTCAAGAGGCAGGGCTTTCGCAGTTCGTGTGGAGAGTACGGCTCTTGGGACGAAATGGAAGCTAGGAAGTCCGCGCGTTGATCTGCGGCCTGACGGGAGACAATAGTGGCACAGGTACAAAACCCACCACCCCGACTCCCGGAGGCGCCCGAAGATTACGATTCGCAGTACATGGCGGACTTGCTTCGAGCTTTGGAGATATTCATCTCGCAAGAAAGAACACCCGGCGAAATGCGCGGCACGAAGCTGACTCTGACAAACCTGCCGACCAGCGCGACTGGACTAGAAACCGGTGCTCTGTATAATGATAGCGGCACTGTAAAAGTGGTGACTTGATGGGAATCTTTAATAAATTAACGGATGCTATCAAAGACGCCGCGCCGGTCATTGGCGGCGTTGTTGGTTTTGGTCTGGGTGGTCCGATGGGCGCTGGTATTGGCTCTGGTATCGGAGGCTTGGTTGCTGGTCAGGATGTAGATGACGCCATGAAGACAGCACTTATTGGCGGGGCGTTAGGGTATGGCGCACAATCAGCGGGATTCAGGCCGGCTGGCTCCGGCGGCTTCTTGCCGCGAGGCCCGATACCTACAGCCGCTGCTCGAGTGCCCACCGATACATATTCAGTTTCCGGTAAGATCGGGCAATCTACGGGTCTGGAGAACAAGGGTATTCTTAGCACTCTCGGTGATTTTGCCAGTGAGAACAAAATGCTCACAGCCGGTCTGGGCCTCGGATCTCTGGCCTTGCTCGGCCAGACAGAAGAAGAGGAAGAAGGAGGAGAGCGCCGCCCATTCCCGAAAGGTGAGATGTTTGACTTTACTGCTCGGTCGCGTGAGACTGGTGATGTGTACCAACTGAATGATCCAGAGGATCTGGCAGATTATCGCCGCGAGATTTCTGACTTCAACTACATGCATGGAGGCGAGGTCACCGGTCCGGGGACCGGCACTTCTGATTCCGTGCCCGCCCGTCTGTCTGATGGGGAATTTGTAATAACAGCAGCGGCTGTCCGTGGTGCAGGTGGTGGAGATAGGGATATCGGCGCTGCCCGCATGTATGATATGATGGCCGAACTGGAGGCCCAGGCATAATGGCAACACAAACTGTAGAACAAGTAGCTCGTCTTCCCGAGTTCCAAGAACAGTATCTGGCAAACCTGTTGACCTCGGCTCAAGGTCTCTTCAAGCCGACTGCCGACGGCGGTCTTGGCTTGACGATGCCGTTTGCTCCAGCAGAGCAGGCGGCGCTTTCCGAAGGTCAACAGCAAGCTATCTCTTCTGCTCTTTCTGGTGTGGGTGCCTTCCAGCCTTTCTTGCAGCAGGCGCAAGCTGGTCTCACCGGTGCGATGGACACTGCCGCCGGTGCTAGTATGGATCCGACTGCGTACCAGCAGTACATGGATCCGTATCTTGAGGACGTAGTTCAACGAGCGCAGGCAGACATTGGTCGCCAAGGTCAGATACAAGAGCAGGCAGCAAATGCTCGGGCTGTGGGATCGGGCGCGTTTGGCGGAAGTCGGGCCGCTGTTGTGCAGGGGGAACTTGGCAGGAATGTTCTTGAGCAGCAGGCTCGGACTGGAGAGCGTCTTCGCAGCGCAGGATTCTCGCAAGCCTCGAAGTTAGCGCAGGACGCAGCGCAGCAACAGTTGAGGCAGGCGCAACTTGGTGGAGCCTTGTCTCAGGGAGTTGCCGGCCTTGGTCAGTTGGGTCAAGCAATGGGTACGCAGGACATCAACACGCTCCTTGGTATTGGTGGGCTGCAACAGCAGCAGGAACAGACGGGCCTCAACATCGGTCAGCAGAACGTACTTGCCCAGCAGCAGCTTCCGTTCCAGCAGATTGGCTTCCTGTCTGACATCTTCCGTGGTGTTCCGGCTCTGCAACAGACGACCTCCACAACCACGACCCCCGGTCCGAGCGCCACGTCTCAACTTCTTGGTCTCGGTATTGCTGGTCTGGGTGCTGCTGGTGAAGCGAAGGGCTTTGGTAACCTGTTCAACTTCGGGAGAGCCTGATGAACCCCATGAACCGTAGAATGTTTCGTGATCCACGAGCCGCGAGACGTGCAACTGGGATCTTGGCCTCTTCTGCTCCGTTGATGACGGCAGCACAAAAGGCTATGGCACAGGGTCAGCCGATGCGGGCGCAGACGGGTGCCAGTGTGAACCTCAACGATCTCTACCCCGATGATCCCCGCTACAAAAGAATGCCGATTATCGGGGGTCCCTCTGTTTCAGTGTCTGAGGCGCGTCGTCCTCCCGCAGTGGATCGCGGGCCGTTCGGCTATTTGGAGCAGTATCGTGCCATGAGCATGGATCCGTCTTTGGCGGGTCCAACAGATAATCCGTTTTTGCGTATCGGTAATTTCATACCTCAAAACATTCTTACAGACGCTTTCAAACGCTCGTCGGTCAAAAGTCCAGCCCGGCAGGCTGCGGATGCTGAACTCGCACGTCAGGCAGAGGTCCAAAGAACAAGTTACACTTCGAGGTTTGATCCTCCGGATCTTGTTGCCGCTGCCGCCATGCCCGCTGCTTCTAGCATTCCTACATCTGGTCCTGTAATGCCGGTGTCAGAAAGGTTTAGAGCCACTGACGAGGACGTTCCGTACGGGCGTACCGCAGAGGATGCCACCGGCGGAAGCGGCGTACCGCTAGGTCCGCTCGAGCGTATGCGCCTTGCTGAGTTGCAGAGCATGCGTAACCAAGAGTCAGCGCCCGACGCAAAGGCGGAAGCGGGCAAAAAAACGGCATCTGTTAAAACAACTGCCGCAGAAGATCTTGTCAAACTAGCGGAAGACACAAAGAAAGCTCGGCCACAACCTACCCGCCGAGATCCTTTTGCAACTGACGGTCTCGGTCCTGAACGGAAGCGCAGCCCCGGCAAAGGTGTCAGTAAGACACAAGATCAGGCAGAGCAGAACGACAAAGATCTCGGTATCGATCCGAAGCTCTCTCGCAAAGAGCGCGTTGAGCAGCGGTATCAGACGCTGAAGGATCTTCTTGGCGAGGAAGAAGCCAAGGATGTTCGCACCGACAAGAACTACAACCTGATGATGCTGGGTCTTCGCATCGCTGCCGGTCAGTCTGAAGACGCCCTGTCGAATATCGCGGCGGGTGCCGGTCAGCAGCTTGCTGAGTTTGGTGAGGTCAAGGGCGCTCTCCAGCAGCAACAGCAGCAGCAAGAACGTGAACTGAAGATGCTTGCCACCACAGAGGTTGGCGAAGAGATCGCTGCCGAAGAGGCTCGTGCCTTCACAACCAGTGAGCGGATTGGTGGTGAAATCGCTAGGGCCGCGATGCAAGATACGGAACTTGCAACGCGAGAGGCTATGCAGGTAAACAGCCAGGCTTTCCAGGCAGCAGAAAGTGCTCTTGGTCGAGATGCCGCAGCTTTCTTGGCTAACTCCGAGCAGCAGTTGCGTGTTCAGTTGACCGAGATCAATCAAAAGTTCCAGGGCGAACAGAGCCGTCTGGATAGGGAAGCTGCGGTTAATAATCTGATCATGACTCAGAGGTGGCAGGCGACGGAGGCTTCTAAGGGACGGATCTACGACCTCGGCAAAACAATGGCCGCGCAAGCACATGCGAAAGAAATGGGAATAGACGAACAACATTTCCGTATCCGCCTTGCCGAGTTTACGGCATCGCTGCCGGGTGAGACTCAGAGACTGTACGAGAAGTACCTCTCGTCGGACGAGATCGGCGACGTTATCGTAAAGTCGATCACGGGTAAGACCACATCGGCAACACCAAGTCGTGCAGATTGGACTGGCAAGCGCATGGATGACGAAGACATGATGATGTCTCTTCGTCGAGATATCGCTGCATCTCTTTCAACAAAGGATGCTAAGGTCGAACCCACGGAAGTGACACAGGAACAAATCGTTCAAGGTCTTAATACTCTTTATGATGCCTTCATCAACTACCAGCCTCAAAGCAGCTAGGTAGTAGCGCCATGAGCTTGTTTCAGGGCATTCAACTCACCGAAGAGCAGAAGAGGCGGCGAGAGCTTGGTCTTACTGGTGGGGATGAGAAGGAAGGCACCTTTCAGGAAATAGCTGAAGGTGTGGCCTCCGGTCTTATCGCCATACCGCAGGGCGTGGGTGAGCTTGGCGCGTCCCTTGTTGATCTGGCTGCGGACACCAACTACGCGCAAGATGTCACTAACTTATTTGAGGGATTCCGGGAAGCCGCAGGCATCGATCCTGAAGGCGCCGCCGGTGAGATTGCCGAAGCCGCCACTCAGTTCTTGGCCCCTGTCCTTGCTCCCGGCATCGGCAGTGTCGCGCTTGTTAGCAAGTTCTCAAAAGCGAAGAATCTCAGCAAGGGTATGGAACGCCTCGCGCAGATCGGCTCCGCCGGTCTTGTAGATGCTGCTGTTTCCACAACAGGGAACACCACCATCGGCGACTTCTTCGAGGGTGGACCTACACAGACAGTAGACCTGATCGGTCTCGAAGGCCGCGATGCTGCACTTGCTCGGATCGGCAACAAGCTGCGCTTTGGTGTAGAAGCCGCTGGAGCCACTGCTCTAGCAGAGCCTCTATTTAAGGTTCTCGGCGCAGGAACCAGTCGCGCGATTGGTGCTGTTGCAGGGCCGACAAGTGCACGGGCCGCACAAGCCACGCTCGAAGCTGGAACTGCGTTGGCAACAAGCGGGTCAAAACTTCTTCAGAAGATTCCAGGAGTCAGCGAAGAAACTCTGGAAAAGGTGGCTTCGGCCTTCCGTTTTCGTGGCAACCTTACCGAGGAGATGGCCGAGGCACGGTCACAGATTCGCGGTAAGATCGACAAGCAAATTAACTACGCCGCGAGAACCTTAAAAGATGTAGAACGCGGCATAGATGATTTATACGATGCTGGTCTCGGCAAGGGTAAGCTGTCCGAGATTATGGTGGGGCAAACTTCCCTGACTCGTGCTGATCTTAACAACGAGATTTATTCGTACCTCACGGGCGAAACTGCAATCGACATGATTCCCGAAGCTATTCGTCGGCCCGTCATGCGGATGCGTCGGCAGGTGGATCGCATGTCGAACCAGATCCTGAAGTCTGATTTCCTGAACAACAAGGAGTCGCAGGACATCGCGGATGAGATCAAGTCCAACATCGGCTCCTACCTTCGGCGCAAATACAGGTTCTTCGAGGACGAGGGCTTTAAGAAAACTACTGAGTTTGCAGAGGCTAAGGAAGATACGATCAAGATGTTCGAGCAGTCGCCGGACGTTTATCGCTCCTTCTACGACCGTGTCTACAACAGCGGCAAAGCAGCGGATGAACTCCCTGTTACAGCACCCGAGGAACACTTCTTTGGTGTAGGCGCCGGTCAAAAAGTAAAGCGTTCAGAGGCCGAGTCCCTCGTCGAGGACTTTCTTCGTATCGGATCACAGAAGCGAGGAGCGTACTCTTCGCCGAAGGGTAACAACCGCGTCGCCGTTGATCGCCTCAAGACGGACCTGTTCAAGGCAAAAAGAGTTGGCAGTCCTGCCATCCGTCGGATGCTGGGTGAGATCAAGGATCCGCAAGAAGCGTTTATCTCAACCGTCACAGACATGGCCGAATTCGTTGCTAACGATGAGTTCATGTTCAACATCGCGCGGAGTGCAAAAGACACAGGCAGCGTTCTGACAAGTGACGCTTACAAAGCACTGCCCCCGGAGCTTCGTCGGGAGTACACGGTTCTAAGTGAAGACTATTGGGGCACCGCAAAGGATGTTGCCGTCAGCAACCGAATGTATACGGACCTGACTCGGGTTGTTGCTACGGAAGACGAGACTGTTAAGAATGTTGCGAGGGGTCTGTATAGCGGGTTCTTGAAGGCCAAGGGTGCTTCTCAGTTTACCAAGACCGTTCTTTCTCCAATCACACAGATTCGCAACGTGACATCTGCCGCGATGTTTGCTGTAGCACAGGGCAATATTGGTAGGGGCGCCGGCCTTGGTGAATCCTTCGCGATTGTTGCCAACAATATTCGCAAACGCGGAGACAGCATTGGCTACTACGGCAAGCTGCAAGAGTTGGGTGTTATCGGAAACCAAGCGCAGCTTCGTGAGATCGACCGCCTTCTGAGCGAGGGTCTTGGTGTAACTCGAGAAGCCGACGAGGTCATCGCCGGAGTTCAGGTGGGACGAAAGCCCGGTAACATATTCTCGCGGTCAAAGATTCTCAACCTCGCACGTCAGGGCTACCAAGGCGGTGACGATGTGTGGAAGATCTACAACTTCGAGTTCGAGAAGAGCAAGCTGCTATCAAAGTTCGGAAGCGCCAAGAACGCTGAACGTGCCATTGGAATGAACATCGATGAGTACGCAGCGAACATCGTCAAGAACAACGTGCCGAACTACGAACGTGTTCCGCAGATCATTAAAGAGATTCGCAAGCTGCCGGTTGGTAACTTCATCGCCTTCCCGGCAGAAATTATTCGCACGAGCGTTAACACTTTGCAGAAGTCTCTGGATGAGATCGCTGTCCGTGCTGATGACCCGGACTTCCTTGCTCGGTTCAGCGACATCGCCGATGAGGGTGAACGTCTGAAGGCAGCGCAACAAGCAGCACAATCTCTGAACGAGATCGGCATGCGTCGTCTGACCGGCCTTGCTTTTGCTACGACGGCGCTGCCGGTGGCTCTGCAAGAAACAGCCAAGATGCTGACCGGCGTCACACAGGACCAGCTTGATGCCGCCCGTCGCGCTGGACCCGAGTGGTCTCGTAACAGCCGTCTGATTCCAGTGTCGGTTGACGACAAAGGAAACCTGAAGGGCTACGTCGATTTCAGCTACACCAACCCGTACGACTACCTGCAACGTCCGATCATGGGTATCTACAACGCCATCTCTGACGGGCAGGATCTCGGCAAGGACAGCGCCTCGATAGCTGCTAACGCTGGATTCCAGGCGCTGAACGAAATCTTCAACCCGTTTGCCAGCGAGTCGATTGTAACGGAAAAGCTGGTGGACACCACGATCCGAGGTGGGCGAACCAAGACTGGTGCTCGAATTTACCGTGATGTGGATACAAGTGGTGACAAACTGCTGAAGAGCTTCGTTCACACGATGGAAGCATTCAACCCCGGTGGTTCGCCGTTCGAGTTGAAGGCACAGAAAAAAACAACTCAGGCTCCGGGGTTAGAGCCGGGACGGTTTATTCGCGGCATGTTTAACCCCGGACCGGATCCGGCGGGCAATGAGCGCAAGGCTGCTGGTGAATTCTTGCGGGCGCTGACAGGTTTGACAGAAGTCGAAGTGAAGCCGGACAACATCGTCATGTACTCGTCCTTCGATTACGCGGGCAACATCACGGGAGCGCGACAGCTTTTTAACACGGCGGTGAAGACCCGAGGTTCGCTGACCGAGGACGAAGCCCTGAATGCCTACCAGAACGCAAACGAAGCCCTGTTCCGAGTACAGAGCAAAATGCACCAGACCGTGAAAGATATGCGGGCTTTGGGTATGGATGACTTCGAGATTCGCAAAGCTCTGAAGAAGTACAAGATTGGCAACGTCAGCCAGTTGATGAGTGGCAATTTTGTGCCAATGAAGATCAGCAAGGAAACTCGTCGTGAGGTTCGTGACAACGGTAACTTGCTGCCCATCTTCAAGTTGAACGATATGCGGTTCGATTTAAGCGACAGGAAGCTATCTTCTTTCGAGGAGCCTCGCGAAACTCGGACCTTGGATCTTCCGGCATCGACGCCGGCACCGAACGCGGGGGCACTATCTCCCGTCGCAGCTACTCCTCCATTAGCAGCGACTGCCCCCGCACCTACTCCAGCCACAGGCGGTCTATTCGCCGGCATTCAACTCACACCTCAACAGCAGCAGCGCCGTGCCGCGCTGGCCGGCAACAACCCCGCCACGCAGCAACTTGCACAGCGAGGCCCGTGATGATTCGCTGGCTGCGTAACCTATTGCGCCCTGTTCACGTCGTTGACCTGAGTCAGCACCGACAGTACACCACCCGATACGAAGACCTTTGTATGTAACGAGGATCCCATGAACTTGGAACAGCTACAGATTGAACTAGCCGCCGACGAAGGATGCAAGCTCGAGATCTATTTGGACCATCTCGGCTACCCCACCGTCGGAATTGGGCACCTAATCACCGAAGATGACGAGCTTTACGGCTTCGAAGTAGGCTCAGAGGTCTCTCAGGAGCACGTCGATGACCTATTCCACGACGATGTGCAACGAACTGTACGAGATTGCGAATTATTGTACAGTGATTTCAACGACTTGCCAGAAGAGGCACAATTGATCATTGCGAACATGTGCTTCCAACTAGGCCGTCCTCGGCTAACCGGCTTCAAAAAAATGAAGGCGGCGGTCGATTCTAGGGACTGGCGCGAGGCCAGCCGTCAGATGTTGGACTCGAAGTGGGCTAAACAGACCCCGAATCGGGCGTCTCGTCTGTCTCATCGGATGGCGGCGTTGGGTGATACATAAGGTAGAATATACCGCAGTCGGTGCAGTGTAGATTCGATACGATAAAATACTCCTCATCGTCTTCGACATCATGGTCCCCGCCCCAGATCACATCACCGCCGCAGCCAAAGCACTTAATGTTCATCCGACTTCTCCCCAGTTGTCGCCAAGCTCGGTGTCCACATCGAAGGGAACCTTCAGCCCCTTCACGCAAGTTGACATTATTTCACTGATCCGCGCAGCCTGTTCATCAGAGTTCACGTTAAAACACAATTCGTCATGCACCGTCAGGATTGGTGTGAATCCTTCTGAATAGCACACGGCCATGGCCTTCTTGGTCTGGTCGGCACTCGAACCTTGGATCAGCTTGTTCAGTGCCTTGTATGTGAAGGCCGGCCTGATTGCCCCACGACCGCCATATTCCTTGGCAGCTTCTTCAAGTGGGAGAGGCTTGTGGTATCCGAACATCTTTGGCTCCCACATATTGAACCGGCACTTGCGTCCCAGAGCAGTGCGAATGAATCCGTTCTTCTCTGCCTGACGCATGGCAAGATCTGCCATGCCTTTCACGAACGGCACCTTGTCGTGGTACTTGCCCAGCAGTTCGGTCGCCTCGTCCACCTCGATGTCCATGACACCGGCCAGCTTCTTCTTGCCCATGCCATACATGATCCCGAGATTCACGGTCTTGGCTTCCTTGCGGCTGATCCCCGCAAGGTCCGCTACCTTCTGGTGGAAGTCGGCACTGCCCCCGCGATACTCCTCGACAACCTCGGCGATCATCGGATGCGGATCCTTCAGGGACGCGCAATAGTGGGCCAGCCACCTTGGCTCTTGCGAGGCGTAATCGAAAGATCCCCACTTGTGCCCCTCTTCTGGTATAAAGAGGCCACGAATCATCTTCTTTATTTCTGGGTCACGCGCCGGGATTTGCTGGAGATTCGGGTTGGACGAAGAAAATCGTCCGGTAACTGTGCCCCCTTCATCTGAACGAAGAGGGTGAAAATCACAATGGATACGACCGTTATGCGAATGTTCAAGAATGGTTTCAATAAATGTCGTGTTGGCTTTGTTAAACTCGCGAAGGCGTACGACCTTCTGCGCGACAGGATGCTCGTGATTCGCAAGAAATGCTTTTGTAAAGGCGGGAGCATTAGACTTCTCTGTCCTTTCGTACGTCAGCCCAAGCGCGTCGAACGCCTTTGCTATCGATGTGGCAACCCATGGCTCCACAAGGACGCCGGTCTCTGCCTTTATTTCTTTAAGTAGTACGTTCTCGCGAGACTTCAGTTCCTTCTTCACCTGCTCGGCGCGGTCAATATCAACACGGACGCCAGTCTGTTTCATGTCCAGCAGCAGCGGAGTAAGTGACGACTCCAGTTCAAATATGCCGGTGCACTCGTCGTCACGCAATTCCTGTTCCAGTCGATCCCACAGGCGCAAAGTAACCGCAGCATCCTGCTCCGCGTACGGGCCTACAAACTGACTGGGCAGTTGCCACATGCCAGACTTGGGGTCTACACCGAACACCTCTGCCGCCTGACGCAGCAGCCTTTCATTCTTGAACTCGCTCAGATAGTCACGAGCCAGGCTGTTCAGGTTGTAGTACCGGCGGTTCTCGTCGAGCAGAGGCGCCGCTACCATCGTGTCGATCACCCGTCCTTGTACTTCGATGCCGGCCCAGCGCAGCCAGCCCAGATCGTACAGCGCATTGTGCATAATCTTGTCGATGTGCGGCGTGGCTAACTGTTTTTGCAGCCAGTTGACGACCTTCTTCTCCGAGATATTCCCACCGCCTTCATGACGTACGGGATAATACCCCACAAAATCCCCAGCCGCGACAGCGTAGCCGATGACGTAGCCGTCGTCGCGGCACCAACCGGGGCCGAGCCTTATCAGGTTCGGGTCTCGAGTCTCGAGGTCAATAGCGATGCGGTCAAATCTCGTCAGGTCAGGGAAGCTCGATGGCGGTGACCACGTGCCCTCAACCCCTGACGCTGCTACGCGCTTGAGTTCTTCCGCATCGAATATGTCAAACTGGTGTGTCTTTGCCATCGTACGAAATCTCTCCTCCGAGTGCTGCGTAGCCGATGATGTCTACCCACGAATCGTCCTTGTGCATGTCCTCGGCAAGTCGGGCCAGCTTCAGGCCGATCATCATAGCCGTCACCTCTGTCGGCGTGATCTTGTCCAGTAACTTGGAACGAAGCAGGACGCTCCAGATCGTGGCAATCCGCTCGTGGTTCAACAGCGCCGGACCGTAGTCCTCGGCCCTCGGACCGTTGATTAGTTCTTCTGCTTCACGCAGGAAGTCTTCTCTGTTCTTCATATTGCATACCTCACTTTGCCGGATTCAACGACGTGCAGGTTCTGCCGGGCGCGAGTGGCGCCGACATAAAACACCCGTGCCTCGTCGTCCGGATCGTTCTTCTCACAGGTCTTTGTGGTTTCGGTGAGGAGGAGGACGTTATCCGCCTCGCCACCTTTTGCTTTGTGAATCGTCGAGAGACGGATCCTCGGCTTCGCATCCCCCAGAATCCTCTCGCCGCTCCTCCGGATGGAGGCTATGTACAGTGCCTCCTTCTCCGACGCCCGCAGCACTTTGGTCCAGTGCATCTCGCGCGATACGAGCATGTTGCAGTTCTCGACAAGTTCGTCGAGAGAGTAAGCGATCTCTGGGTCTAAATTGTTGAAGCGTTTTTTCCCCTGGCGGTTGATAACTTCCTTCCTCAAGTACGAGCCAAAAGTCTTCATTTCCATTGGGGTAAATTTTTCGCCTCTGCATAATCGGATCCATACCTCCAGCGCGTTCAGAGTTTTCGGGGAGATGGACCAACCCGAACCCTCACGCCAAAACACGAAGCCTTGGTCCTTGAGGTCAGAGGCGATTTTGTTAACGATGTGATTCGTACGGCCAAGGATAAGCCACTCGCCAGTTCGCAGGTCCACGTTCATGATATCATGATGGAACTTGACGGTGCCAGCGTGATCGTTCGGATCCCAGCTTTTATCTTGTCGCACTGCTACACGACGGATGATGCTCTGAGCCACATCGTAGATCGGCTTGGGGAGACGGTACGATCTGTCCAGAACGGTGACGTTCTCAGATGCGTTCATGAAGTCCTTCACATCCACACCCATCCACGAATAGATGCACTGGTCATCGTCGCCCGCGTAATAGACGACCTTGGACCGTGGAACTAGAACCTCTCGGATCATGCGCCACTGCAACGGTGTCAGGTCTTGCGCCTCGTCCACAATCAGCAGGTCGAGGTTCGGGCCTTCGCCGCCGAGGATGAACTGCTCGATCATATCGACGAAGTCCACCTTGTCGTGCACGTCCTTGTATCGTGCCAGCGCACTCTCAACCAGACGCAGTTGCTGCCTGCTCATGCTCCAGTGGGCAGACATGTCGTATTCTTTCTCGGCAGGGATCTCTGCTGCCCGTGCCTTGCTGATGATGTTGATGTACGCATCTCCACCGACACCAGTAACAAACATCGGACCGTCTTCCATCTTCAGTGCAGCGTGTGACCGGAACTCGAGTCCGAGCGCCTTGCCAAGGTCGTTGTAGTCAGCGCCCTTCATCACGTCTGTTGTCGTCAGTCCCAGATACCGAAACGCCATCGAGTGCAGGGTGCGGAACCAGACAAGCTGCTTCTCGTCGTAGCCGAACTTCTCTTTTGCACGAGCCAGTGCCTCGTCTGCTGCCTTGCGGCTAAACGAAACAAACGCAATCCGTGTCGGATCCATGCCGCCTTGCAGCGCCTCGTCCACGATGTTGAGGAGGGTGGTTGTCTTGCCTGTGCCCGGTGGGCCAAAGATTGCCTTTTCCATCAGGACTTATCCTCCTCATAGGAGTAGGGTTCTGCAACGCAGCCCGAATAGTGTTCCCGGTACGGGGGACGATTAAGGCAGTTCTCACAAACATCCCCACGTTCAACTGACTTGAGCCGGGCATAATAGGTCTCCCACTTGTGCCCGCAGATGTCGCATAAAAAGTAAGCTAGATACCCCATCAGAACGGAACCTCCTCTCCTTGTATGTCGATGTCCGGAGCTTCGACCTCGGGATTGAAGGCAGGTATGTGCCAGACGCGGATCTTTTTCCACTGACCATCAGAACCCTTAAAGCTCTTCGCCCCAGATGCCTTCGCATCTGGATTCAGTTCCTTCAGGCGCTCCTGTATCTGACCACGGCTATAAGTGTCGAAGCGGTTGTTCCGCAGGTACTTGATCAAAGACTCGATACGGAAGTAGGTCAGTCCGTCATCGGTCCACGGCTTGCCCAGTGCTAGTTCCTCGGGACTCGCAGCTTGAACCCTGCCGGTGCAGAACTCTTCGAGGAAGTCCATGAACTGACCCTTGTATGTCAGTTCCTCCGGCACCTCGATCTCGCTCATGTCGGACATCAGTACCGTGACCATAGCCTGCCAGTCACCCAGCTTCATCATCGGTGGCATTAGGTGGATCTGTTCCATACATGCCTTCTGAAACTTCTGCGGTGTCTGTAGCTCCTCGGTAATCAACTCCACGCGCTTGCCGTCAACGTCGCAGAACCAGACCGGAGGCTCCGACTTGACCACGCACAGGCCAGTGATGTCAGCGGAGGCACTACCCCCACCGATACCAAACTGCTTTGTTTTACATAGAGCTTTGTTGCAGCGTGACTTGAACGGCTCCTGTTGGCACAGGTAGCCGTACTCTTTCTTCTCGTGCTGCTGCTGAATGATGACGATCTCTGACGCCGGCAGCGGAGGCTGAACGTGCGCGATGTTGATCTCTTCGAGTCGAGACTTCCAGTTCTCCGGCTGCTCCTTTTTACAGGCGATAGCCGTGCCGAACATCACGATGTTCCGCGTCCCTTCCGGCACGCCGTCAGAGAACATACTCTGCATACACGGTGGGTATTCCATGAACTCGTCGAGACTGCGCCCAAGAGACAGTGTAACGAAAGCCTCTGGAGTACACCGCCGCGCTTCGACAAGCTCTAGGAACTCCTCGATCTCCGCCTCATCGCCATCTTCCTTAACTGCGTAACGGAGCGTTTGTTCCGAATCAAAGTACGGAAGGTTGATAAAGTTACCAACATCACCACGCTCGACCAGAAGCTGCTCCTGCTTTGGAAACACTTCGCAACCACCGTAGCCAAGAAAGGCACTGATCTCACCCGCCTTGTCACGGAACTCGCCAGCACCGATCTCCTCTGTGAAAAAGAAGAAGATATGTGCGCCACCTGATTTCGAACGGCAGACCACAGCGGGAATGTCATTGTCTTGTAGCCTCTTGTCTATCGCTGCAAGGTCGAGCGGATACTGATCGATGTCGAGTGCTCCGAAGGAGCACTTGTTGTTTTCTTTAATCGGGATCGAGCCAACACCCTTGTCGCCGGCAAGATGCCCTTCGATAAGCTCGAGCGTGAGCGGCTGACGTACGATAAAGGACTTGGCCTTCTGCTTACCGGCTCGACGTTCTTCTGATATTTGTGTCTGTCCATGTGCTGCGCTGAATCCTTCAAACGCAGCCATGAACCGTTCTGCTAGGTTCATACCTGCCCCCATAAAAAAAGGCAGGGGGTGATCAACAAGCAATATCTATGTGCGGAGAAGCACACCCACCGGACCTGTTGATCTTTCCGCAGCCCCCTGTACCACGGTGAAAGTCCCGGTGGACTAGAATGGGATATCGTCGTCCGCGTTGCTGGATGCAGCCTTTGACTGCTTGTTCATCTCGTCTTGTGTTCCAGCCTGTGTCTGTACGTCACCGGACCGGAAAGACTGGAAGAATTCTTTCGCAGCGTGAAACGCGGAACTCGGAACTTCGGTCGGCTCAACACGAGATACGCCGTAGTTGTACCACGTCCCCTTGTCATTGCTCTCCGAGATCACAGTCATCTTCCAGGCGGTGCCCCACATCGGCGGGTTGAACAGTCCGTTCGGACCTTCGTACTGCACCATACGCATCTGCGTATTCCAGCGACGGGACACCTTCAACTGTGTCTTCTTCATGTCACAGATCGCCTGCTGCGTCTGGCCGGTCTTGGTATCGACGATCAGCACGAGGTGCTGTGCCGAGCGGACAAGCTCATTACCCGATGGCAGGATCTCTGACGTACCGTTGCGGGTGGTGTTCTTTACGTCCGGGGAGTTGGGATCCAACTCGCCGAAGAAGCCGCCACCAGCCTCACGCAGGCCGAACTCGAGATACTTGACGGTGTACCCACACGGGATCAGGACAACGCCGTCCTCGCCGTCCCAGACCTGCTGGGTAACAGTGTTGAACAGGTCACCTGCGGATGCGCCCTTGATGAACTTGGCGTCACCCTTCTGCACCTCTGGCGACAGAGGCTGGAGAATCCGCAAGAACGGAATCTGCATATCCTCGGTGCCGATTGAATCCATACCCTCACCAGCGAACTCTGCCATATCGGCAAAGATCTCGGCGGGGGCAGTTTGCTTCTTATCTGCTACTGCTGTACCAGCCATGTTAGTTCCCCTTGTTTTGTTCTTCGATATCGAAGTCAAGTTCATGTGTGTAACTCCACCAGAAATCGTCAGTCTCGATACGAGATGCCGCTTCACAGTGATAGAGTCTTTGTAGAAGACCGGCCACTAGGTTGGTGTGTGACATCTCCCACCCCACATCTTGCAGCTTCTTCTCTGCAAGAATCCGGAAGGGAACAGGATCCCACGGATCAACCTCATGCCGGCTGTAGTCGTTTTCTATATCGAAACGAACTTTACTAGCCATGTTAGTTTTCCTCCTTTGGTGAAAACGGTCCGGCGTAATCGAACGCAAAATGGTCTTCACTCACATACTCAATCATTTGTTTCCGCACCTCTTCTTGCAGTGCATCTTTCCAATCCAATCCAGTCTCGGAAAAATCCACTACCACCTTGAGCCGCACTGCAACGTCGTAGAGGCACTTATCTCCAAACACTTCTAGCTCTTCGTCTGCCGTGAAACTAGCAACACTCATTTTTAGCTCCTTGTAATCTTGGCTTCTGTGCCAACGAAAACCCCAAATGTGTCGAAGTCCAACTCCTTGCCGGCTTCGATTCTGTTTTTGACCCACGCCTTCAGGGTAGATGCATGGACATGAGTCTTCTGAGCAGGGTCAAGACCGTACTGTTGCCGGAGATCATCGACCACCGAGCCAGCCATATTGTCTTGTCCTGCTGAGAACGAGACGGTCACATCATTCTTGATGATGTCAGCCTCGCCAATGGAACGCAGATAACCGAACGCTTCCTCGCGCTTGTCCTCTGCGATTCGCGCGTGAACGAACTGCCGCAGGGTAACCTTGTTACCGTCCACGGTGACGCTGTCCATGCCCATCTCTTCCATGAGCATCGGAATGTCTTCTTCGTTGATCTTGCGCTTTTTGAATTTCAGATCTTTCAGAAACTGTTCTGCATCTGCGATCTGCTTGTCGATCTCGAGCGACCGACGGATCAGATTAGAGAGGTCACTTGCCCCCTCCTTCTGTACCTTGTCAAACTTGTCGGCGTTGACTGCCTCTTCTTCGAATAGCGAGAACACATCGCTCATCACTCTCTCCTTCTAGTACAAAGTTTAACCCCTTCGGGTGGTGGTGCAGCCCTGCCCACGGAGGTAAGCGCGGGCTGCGGCCAGTGTGATACACCGGCAAACTTTTTGGGTCAAGCGACTTTCTTTTGCTCGTGTATCTTAATCATGTGCGCTATCTGACGACCAACACTTCTGTCGCTTTCCTTGGCTAGTTGCTGTAGCTTCTTGTGAATATCGATGGGAACGGCAACTGATTTGTACTTCGTCGTATCCACGCTCTTCTCCTTGATTTTATTCGTGAACTGATGGAAACTTACCCCACATAACTCGGGAAAGTCAAGTATTCAATGGGAGTTGATCACAGAATCCGAGATGGATCCCAAGCTGAACTGATTGCTGCGGCCTGGCTCGTGGCACAGGGGTGTTATGTCTACCAGCCAGTGATGGCGCAGGGTCCGATTGACCTTATCGCCCTTGCACCTGACGGCCAGATGCACCTGTTTGATGTCAAGAAGGCCAGCAAGCGAGAGAACGGAACCTACATCTCGCGCAAGCTGAAACAAAAGCAGCGTAAGATGGGTATACGCCTTCTGTATGTGGACCTCGAAACTGGGTCTTGCGCCTTGTACCCGCATCAACTCTACGCCTCCATGACAGTGCAACACCAAGCGATCATCGGCAAAGCCTCTAATCGTCGGTTCGGCGGGGGGAAAGTTCCAACCATTTCCGGACTTCTTCACCCAGAGCAGCAGCCGACAACTCGATCTTCTTCTGCAACGTCTTCACAATGTGAACATCAATCGTCTGCGGGACCATCAGATCCACATACAGAACCGGATGATGCTGACCAATCCGATGCGCTCGGTCCTCTGATTGCACCCTACTCTCGAGGTTGAAGTCGTTGGCGTAGTAGATCACGTTGGTCGCCGCGTGTAGCGTCAGGCCCATGCCTGCGGTCTGCGGGTTGCCGACAAAGAATCTAACATCACCTTCTTGGAACTGCTTCTTCGCCTCTTCGCGTTGGTCGCTGGTGGTGTCACCGAAGTACGTGACCGTGCTCTCGGGTCCGTACTTCTTCTTCAACGCAGCCTCGATCTTGCGGATGTCGTATCGGAATCGTGACCAAATTATGACCTTGCCATCCATCTCCTCGATACACTCCATGAGTGCGTCGATCCGATAGCTTGGCACCTCCACCAGTTCTCCGTCGTCGGTTACCAGATGACCGCACAGTAACTGCTGGAGCCTGATAAGCTGCGTCATAGCAGCCGGCGCCGAGACTAACTCACCGTTGTCGAGAATCGCGATAGCAGCCTTCTTCAGCGAGTGGTAATACTCGATCTGTTCCTTCGTCAGCATCACCCGCCGGGTGGTGTATATCTTCTCCGGTAGGTCCAGCGCCTCGTCCTTTGTCACGCGATACGAGAACGTCAGTAGCTTGTTCGATAGCTCTTCAAGATTCCGGTAGCCCACGACCTGATTGAATGAGTGCGATCCCATACGCTGTGTGCGAGTGATCGCGTACCGTCCCTGAAACGAGTAATACGAGTCGAACCCCAGAAGCCGCTTGTCCATGAATCCGCACTGAGCATAGAGGTCGAGCGGTGATTTGGTGACAGGCGATCCTGTTAGGATTCTTTTATATGCCGCCTTCGAACCGAGGATGACCAAGTTCTTAGTGCGCTTGGCCTTGGGGTTCTTGATAGTAGTGGACTCATCAACAGCAAGTAGGCTTTGCCTGCCTTGAATGAACCTATCCACATAAGCTGGTAGCTTCTTAGTCGCAAACCCTTCCACGTTTGCCAGTAGTATGCGGAGGACGCCACGCTCTTGAAGACCGGCTTTGAGTCTTTCTGCTTGTGACTTGTTGGGACTCGGATTCCATACATAAATCTCGTGCGGAATATTCTCGGGGAAATGAATTGGAATCTCCGACGTTTCCCAGTTGCGGTAAACACCTTTCGGCGCAACAATAACCGCCGTGTCAATTCGACCCTCCTCGAAGAGCCACACGATGTTGTCAATAAGTACCTTTGATTTCCCACAACCCATCTCCATAAAGTAGGCATAGTTACGTTTGTCGTAGCTGCGGACCAATGCCTCGTGCTGGTGCGCGTACGGCTCCGTTTTGTAATTGAACTTCATTCGTCTGTCGCACCCAGCATGATGCCGAATCGTGCGGCCTCGAAATACCAGAAGATTTCCGCCGGATCGTGAACCGTGGTGATCATCTGTATGGCACCTTCCTTGTTCTGCCCGAGAATGATGATCTCCTCGAAGTTCTCGGCTGCTGTCGCGCATACGTCAGGCACCGGAGCACGGGCCTTCTCGACTCGGTTGATGGGGAAACTCAGTATGTTGTCGGTCATGTTGCACACTCTCCTTGGCAGCAGTCGTCGATCACGCTGGCACATGCAGCGCATTGATAATGTCCGTGAACCTCGACCTTGCCCGAACCACCGCAGCGGGGGCACCGGTTTTGCATGTCACGAACTATGTTGTTGTGGATCTCTTCCATTAACTTATCGCGCTTATCCGGCACCACATTGTGGCGGCGGATAGCTTTCCAATTTGGATCACGCTGTTTCACAATTGTTCTCCCTTAACCCTAAAACATTTACCCTCGGCCCTTACCAGTTCCGGCGGAAACATAATACGCAACAAGCCGAACATCTCGTCTATCCGAACCTCACACTGCTTCACGGTTTCATACGGCCCGCGATTGTCTTCGATGTACCCACACTCTGGAGGAGTGGTGGACATCACACAGAATGATACCATTGCGATGATCGCTTCCATCCTAACCTCTTAAAATACGTTCCCACGCTTCCATGACCTCGTCAGCCCTGCCCGGACCATAGTCATCCGGCCATTCCTGAATCTTATCGAGCATCTCGCTAACGCACCAGTCGATAACTTGCACGGCGGTGCTCCACTCCATGTCTGGCTCGGTGTTTGCGTCTGGCATTAACTCTGTTTGGTTCATGACCAACCTCCTTCCATCACTGTTTGACTCCGCGCATCGGCATCGTCTTGCCGATAGGCTCTCTGTCGTTCACCTGCGTTCCTCGAACCGTTGTTCCGTTGACCGAACCGTTGTGGTTGTACGGTCCTCGGTACGGCTCTTCCTGAAACGAGGTATCAATCCGCTCTCGCGCGTCGAACATGTAGTCAAAGTCCGTATCGAGAACCCCTCCTGTCCAATAGCCGCTGTGGTGGTGAATCACTTCAACGCTCCTGTCATGCTGATTACCGTCTCAGGATCGATCAACGGTGTACAACCATGGGGGTCCAGTACACCGCCGATATGTAATCCACAACATCGGCACACGGTCCTCGGTCCAGGGTCCAAGGCTGTTCGACACTTCGGGCATAGGCCCAAGTCCAAACGCCGCTGCATCGTGCCGTCACCTTCTTCAATCGTCACCGTCATCTCCCTCATACTCCACGCGGATACACAACGCCTCTTGGTTGATAGGCATGCGCTCCCAGAAGATTTGAGTCGATGCCACATAACATTGTGCCATAGTATCGTAGCCGCCGAGGGATTTGGTGTCGAATTCATCGACACCATACCCTGTGACTAGCAACAGAACCCAGACGACCTTCATTCTTCGTCCCTCTTCTTGGGGACATGAATGTCTGCAAAAAAGTCTTCTTCCTCGAAGGACTCGACTTCCTTTACGAGAATTCTCATGGCCTCGTCACGCCCACCATTGGCGCAGGGGTTCTTCCACGAGTCCGTGTTGCCTAGCTCGATGATCACATCGAAACCTCTGGCGGTGACACTGACTGTTTGAAACTCAGGATCAAACGTCACGTCGCAGCCCTCGAACACATCGCCCGAGATCAGGTTCGAAAGACCAGACTTTACGAACTTCACGTCGTACTCCTCGTCTTGGTACATGCCGTACCTGTCCCGCAATGTGAACATGTCTTGGATCGGATCACCGGTAAATGGTCCCTCACTCATCGTCGTCCTCCTCTTTTACATCCTCGGCGAACACCCAGTCCGACCAATACCCATGACCCTCCTTGGGCGCCTTGAACTCGAACTCGTGGTGCAATGTGTGAATGATCTTATTCAGCTTCTGTAGATCAGACAGCCAGATGTCATTGCACTCCTCGATGGTGTTCTTGATGTCCTTCAGATCGTTGTGAATCTTCAGCATCGTCAGACGCATGTCGCGCGTCACTCGTTTGTCTTTTTTAGTCACCTAGAATCTCCCTTCTGTAGGTTTCGTCTTCATAGGCACACTCGTCGCAACGAATGTCCCCGAAAAATGTCGTGTGCTCCCAGCATGTATGTCCACACCAGTCACACTCGACGCCTTGGTAGTCGTCCTCGATCTTCTTAGACTCCTCGTCATAATCAGAATCGAGGGTCATTCGGGTAGCCCCCAATTACGATCCGGATCGTTGCGCCTGTTCGGACGATATTTCATCTCACGCTCCAGAACCATTGTTAGAAGTCCCATGCCAATGTGCCGAATCTTCCCTGTTTGTCTGTTTTTTATCCGGAAAAACGGTGTGTAGTTTCCCATCCGTTTACCGCTGTTGCTCTTGTAGGTGCCGTTGTGTAGCTTCTTTCGGATCACCCAGTGACGCACAAACAATTCGTGCCGACCCTTGCCAAACTTTTCCCAAAACACCTTGTCCAAAAAGTACGAGGACAACATCTCTTGCGATGTCATGGCGTCGGGGTTCTCAGCCACATGCGCGACTCTTTCTTTGAACTCATCCCAGTCGCTGAACTTCAGTTTTTTGCTGCAAACAACAGCCTTAGAATCTTGGGACATACTGAACCCCCTCCTGCTGTAGCCGCTTGACGTACATGTACTGTCGCCAAGCCGCATCGATTTCATCCTGCGGTGCCTCGTCAAAACAGAGATCACCGAACTCGCGCATGAGCCGACGAACCTCGTCGGCCACATGCATCAGTCTGGGATCAGTGGAAGGGGCTGACATCAATCCTCCTTACCGCGTAGTCACGGAACATGTTCAAGATGACAGCT
>Ga0208643_1000083_pt1 | contig 57790 bp, 80 predicted proteins | sample VirMetDEL_Nov_12_FD_184516 | JGI IMG/M metagenome (GOLD analysis project Ga0208643, IMG submission 184516) | Aqueous microbial communities from the Delaware River and Bay under freshwater to marine salinity gradient to study organic matter... | ecosystem: Environmental > Aquatic > Marine >...
AACGTAAACGAACCCGCAGTGGTAGCGTCAACCGTATTGGTAATATTACAGAAGATTGTACGTTCCGCAGAAGTGTACTGAACAGAAGCCGGAGCAGTAGTGCCATCCTGCGTCTGAAGAACCAACGCGGTTATAGTCACGTTATGCTCAACAACAGTTGTACCCCCGTCTAAAATTTCATCAGTCTGAGCCGCAACGATCTGTGCGCCAGAAGAATCCGTACCAACCTCATAACCAATATCACCTGTGCCGATTACTGGAGAGGTATCACAAAAGATTTTAATGTCAGTGATAATGGTGTTTGCTGGTTGCGTAAACTCACCAATGGTCGGACTATCGCCTGCGGTAGTGTTTACAGTAACACCTGTCGCATAACCAACGTGCTTTACATACTTGTTAGTAACAATACCAGTAGACGCGGTGCTTGCCACAGTGGTAAATGCGCCCGTAGTGGTGTTCTTAGAAACAACTTGAAAGCCGTTTTCAGAACGCACTGGACCCGAAAAAGTTGTATTAGCCATGTTATACTCCTGTCGTGGCTAGTGTCAGACGCATTATGCGCCTGTCAGGGATGACAGAATGATACACAACCTTTTAACAAAAAGAAAGAGGCGATCCGAAGACCGCCTCAGTTGAGCAGGGAGGGAAAATCCTTGCGGTTATTGTAACACAGGTTACGCTCCGGGGGAACCGAAGATACAACGTGGGTCTGAGAACCCAAAGCTGTAACGCTCACGCGCCTTGAAGCGCATGTTACCTGTGTCGAAGTCTGCTTCCATGTTGGTAGAAAGAGCGGTGCGCTCAAAGTGGATCATTCCACGAGGAGCATCAGTCATGATGAAGAACGCATCTGGGTCCGTCAGGAAGTCGTTAACGGCAAAGCCATTAGGCAACATACCCATCGAACGGATTGCGTTGGTATCATTATCCGCAGTGCCAACGCGAAGGTTAGACACCATCAGGCGCTCTGCAACGAACTGCAGTTGACGTGGGATAAGAAGCTTCAAGCCCCGAAGAGCAACCTTTAATCCACGCTCATCAACAAAACCAGCGATATTGATCAAGGCATCTTCAAGAGATGTCTCATTCAAATCAGCGGCTGTCGAAGGTTCGTTAGCAAATGTACCACCATTCGTCAGAGGGTGAGACGCATCGCACAAAGCAACCCCGTCACCGCCAGCAGTAGCGCCAGCAGTAAATGCATTGTTAAGAACCGCAGCGGCCTTAACTTGCTTGGTGTGTGCCATTGAACGAGCCAACGCACGAGTATACCGCGAACCAAGACGATCATAGAGATTGTCTTCGATTGCTTCCTCTGTGATAGAGAACGCAAGTGCGATAGTTTCGTGGTTGTAACGAGCAGTGTATGATTCGTTAGCATCGTCAAACGATACGTTGGAACCCTCCGCCTTAGTAGGCGCAGCGCCAAATCCACTCAACATAACTTCTTCCTCGAACGCTCTGTCCGAAGATTCTGTTGTGTAGATTTCTGAGTGTTGGTTTTCGTAACGGTCGTACTCCATTCCAAACAGAGCGTTTAGTCCGGGTTCTAGCTCTTTCGCTAGTTGTGCGCGAGAAATAGCCATTTTCTAAACTCCTTATACGCCTGTCGTGGAAACAGTGCCAGCCGCAATGGAACCCGTAGGCGCATTGAAGTGGTTGTTGATACGAACGATTAACGGAATACCAGCCGCAGTAAAGTCGCTGTTATCAGGATCGTCCATGACGCCCATAATACGCAACGCCAATGTATTGGTGGTGGCGATAGTATTTAAATCAGCGGTTGCTGAAGAAATACCGGTACTGGTTGAACCGCTGTTGCCTGTAGCAAACGCAATGTTTGCAAAGACCGCTGCACGAATTTCAGCCTCAGTGTTTGCCGCAGCAACAACGTTAGACGTTGCAACAGTGAACAACTGTGCTGGGTTGTCGTACAAGAACGCCTTTACAGGAAAGTTTGAGTCTGCTCCTGATCCGGGCCAAAAGTTGGAAAAAACCTTTGAACCATCCACGGAAGAAACATACTCACATCCATTAAAGACGCCAGCGATTGAGACGTTACCGCCAGCCGCAGCTTGCAGATCGTCAATGACCCCTCCAGCAAGCGGGATAACCGCCATGCCTTGAAAGATCGGGTTACTATTGTCCGAAGCTATCCGATACTCGGTTGTACCAGTGGTATTAGCAGCGGACCCTAGAATGCCATACGGACGTAGCCCGAATGCTCCATTTGAATTTGCCATAATAGCAATCCTCTAAGTTTAGTCGGAGTCTCTACGTGATCCTCCGAACGATACACGACTTTGCCGATTATTAGATATCGGCATTGAAGGATGTTGTTCCTTCATTAAATCCTGATCGACAGCTACCATCTGTTCGCGGGTCCGGTTCCCGTAGTACGCGGATCGTTCGTCGATAGTCTCGGCAGGCATGCGACAAAGCATTAGTCCGCCTTGCCCTATTACTCCTTGATACCTTCCATCATCAATGACGGGGGCCTCATAGTCTGGATACTCATCAGAACGAACAGGTTCCCATCCTTCGCGCAACTTGGCATGGACATTCATTTTGTCCTCTTCGCCTCGCATTGCGACTCGTATCCAACGATGCACATACCCCGGAGGGGCTTCTGGTGCTTCTAAGTGGCTGGGCGGTGCCCAAGGTTTTCTGCGTGAACTTGTTTCACGGGTCTCGCTTTCACGAGGTTTGCGATTAGCCATAGTCTTAATCCTTCACATACTTAGCGTATTCTTCAAGCGGCACGTTCAAACGTTTCGCCATCGCTATTTGTGACGGTGAGAGCTTAACCGACTTGCGCCCCTGTTTTGTAGTGCTGCGGGATGCGGATGCGCCAGCGGATGCGACCTGTGCTCCTCCCGTTTTGTTCGCCTTTTGAAACTTGTGTGGAAACTCCACACGTATACGGCGATCAACCTCACTATAGTAGTCATCGCTCGTCGGGTCAAACCCTTCTTGCTCTACCATCTTTTGGTGTATTCCAAAAGCTGCGTAAGTCATGACCTCATCCGCGCCAAACCACGTATTGCTCTCTGCCCAAGACTGCGCTTTGGGATCGGGCTTTGCCGCAGGTTTTTCTGGGGGAGGCGTGGCGGCTGGAGTAAACGTCTCCTCCTTCGCAACCTCTGCTTTGTCAGAACGTTCCTTAGCTATACGAAGACGTTCTTGCTCAATAGCGATCTTTGACATCGCCTCCTGAGCCTGAACCATCTTATCAGCATCGCCCGTCTCATGAGCTTCCTTGAACACTCTCTTAGCCGCGTCCATCTGAGCTTCAACTCTACCGCCGTACTCAGACAAATATCCTTTGTCCAAGTTCTGCATGCGGTCTTTAAGATGCTTGTTCTCGTTCATAAGCTCCTGAGCAACACGAGTGGCCTCTTGGCTAACCCGTTCCTCATTTCGATACTTTTCAGTAAGCTTAGAGATGCGCTTCTGAACGTTGGAACTATAATTCTCAAGTTCCTCATCGCTCTTCTGTTCCGTTTCTGCAGAAACCTCGACTTGTTCTGACTCTCCCTCCGGAGCATCAATCTCTACTTCTACAGACTCGTCTTCCATAACTGTTTGTTCTTCTGCCATTGTAGCCCCCTAAACGTGCTTGATGTCATCTGGTTCCAGAAGAGTGGCTATCACCTCGTCATCATTAATGATGCGAACTTCACCGCCCTCTATCTTAAACCTCGACCCAGAATATCGACCGATACAAACCCAATCGCCTTCCTTGCACCACGGGTCAACCTGCGTACCGAATTTTGAAGGGTCATCATAAGCCAAAGGTCCAAGTTTTAAAACGTAAGCAACTACTGTCGCCACCGCCTCTCGGTCTCTAACCTCGTCAGGGATGTGTAAACCACCCGTGGTTTTGGAAGCCCCCTGATAAGGCATCACCAAAAGCCGCCAACCCGTGGGTTGCGGTAGCCTATCAAGAAGGGATTTATCTAAAAGGTCCGGGTCTAGCACTCGGTCCTTGGCGTCAACATACGCGCCATCAACAACAGAAGGGTCCGAAGCATCGGCCTTTCCTTTGTTCATTTTTTGCGCGAGATGTTCAGGAAGATATAAGGTCTTCGACATCTTCTGCGTTATTCTCCAGCAGGGTTTTAAGCTCTGACCGCGCGTAGGAAAGTCCCCGTATCTCTCCCACCAAAGATTTATAATGCTCCCAGTCTTTGGCAACACCATTCGATAGAGCGTCCGCGAGTTCCTCTTCACGCTCTCGCAGCACTTTATACAAGTACGCAGCTAATGCAACACCGTCCATCAATCTTCCTGATACAAGTTATTGAATATTCGATTCACGTCCAGCGTGTAGTCAAGATCAGACTTTGAATAGTGTACTTGCTGAGACGGCCTAAAGTCCGGCGCTCCTTCTCCAACCTCAAACCAAGCAGGGTGAGTGACCCGAACTCTGTTGTTAGGTAACGCCACTATATTCCCAGTCCACTCCCCAGCGTCCAATAGCTGAAGGACATGAGACTGCTTGTGTTGAGCAGGGTCATCCGCAATCTCACTCTCCGTGTAATCTACAGTAAACAAGTATTTCGCGGCATACATCTCTCCGTCTATCTTCGCCATCCAAGGGCATGGAGTAGCCCTGTCCATGACATAAACAGCATGATGATGCGACGAACAATCCCACGGTTGAGCATCATACGTCTGCATAGGCTCAGGCCACTCCTCCAAAGGAATGTCTGCCACCAAGGCAGTGATAGGCATTCTTGCCCACATTGCTCCGCCGTGTACTGTGTCTTCTTCCTCGTCCTCTGCTTCGCAACCTGTGAAGATAACCTGAAAACTAAGACACCTATTCGGCATCGAAGTCACACCAATCACCATCGCATGCAAGAACTCACCGTGGTACTGCTCATGGTTATGAGTGTACTCACGCCTTACCCATGCCTTAAAATAAGGCACGTTAGAATGTAAATAAGCCATGTGTTATGTCTTGGCTCTACCGCCTTTTTTCATCTTCATCTTAGCACGACCACCGACTTTCATGCCTTTGGGCTTCATCTTAGCACGACCACCCGCCATCATTTTCTTAACTGAAGTTTTACCCCCAGCGCGATACCCTTTTTTCTTCATCGCCATGTCCGGCTCCCTAGATAAAGTATGCTTATCAATACACGTTAGTTTCGTCAGTGTCAATTTTCATGGGCACACAATACGCCACAGCGCGATCTGATAAACCAATGCCGTGGGTACTGTAACGCTCCACAAGAGCCTGCGCCACCCTGTTGCAAACATCCAACTGGTAGAAGTACAAATCATCCACAGCCAGCTTACGCTCGTCCCCATAGCCAAGATACAGCATGAGGACGAACACATGCATTAAAACATAACTTCAAAGTGTGGAGCATCAATGAAGGGCCTTCGAGACTGTGATCGGCGTGTATCTATGTACGAACACATAGCGTGTTCTGCCGTACCGTCATAAGCAGCAAGATCATCAATAGTCCACGCAGCGCCCCACCGTAGCTTAACACCTGTAGCCTCTGCGCCTTCTTTCATAGCATCAGCAATCTCATCATACAGGTTAAGTTCCCATCGGCCACCACCATCGCAATAAGCCATCAGATCAACGGCGTTGCCGTCAATGTGTTTCGATTTCATGGTTTGCGATGCCCCTTTTGCAACTAAGGCCTTCTGCTCCTCTATCGTTCGCAGACCGCAGATCACACTGAAGTCCTGCTTCGTAACGCCGATAGCGTACTTCACGACAGTTACCAGATCGTCGTTGACTCCTTCGAGCCTTGACAAGCTTCGTTTTCCTAATTTGTATCCCATGATTCATCCTTTACTTTCTATGTGTTTAGCCTGTTGCCGAATAAGTTCCTGTTGTTTCTTTAAGTCAAGCCACTGTTGGTCAGCCTCAGATAGCTTTGGAAAAGGAACTACCTTCTCGGTCATTTAGATGCGTACTTAGATATGGCCCGATTTCCGAACCAGAAAGCTAAAACTGCGCTCATGAGTCCGGCAGTTTCGGGGTCCCACATAAGCTCTACCGCTTCCGTCCAATTACCCCCAGATTGTCCCACCTTGACCATGATGACCACCTTGGTGGCTACAAACAATCCGAAGAAGGCATAAGTAATAACAGGACGAACACTACCCCTGAGAGCGTTGATAAAGCCTCCAGCGTCAATAGATCGGTCATGCTCATACAACCCTTTTGTTTCTGCAATGTCCGCCTGCTTATCAAGCTCAACCAGCTTCATCTCAGAACGCTTCTGCGCCAACTGCGTCTCAAGCTGCATCATCTCCATACGATGCTTCTGCACTTGATTAGCTTTAAAATAACTGAGAACCTCGGGGAGAAAAGAACTCCCAAAGCCCAGTAAACTTCCTAACAGCGCCATCATTTCTCTGATCCTAGCCATACCGCAAATGCGCCCGTCATGGACCCAGAACAAATTGATATCATCGTGGACTGCTGTGTGGACAAATCCTCTAAAGTCATCCCCCACTCCAGAACCCGTATATACATCACGGTCATTACAAACATCATAAGTCTCGGCATGAGACGATATTCTAGTATAGTGTTAAAAGTCATAGACATTAGAACCCTCCTTTCAGGCCATCTAATATTTCCGATAAACTAGGGCGTTTATCTTTCTTCTCATAGACACAACTAAATACTTTCGGACACTCTGAAAAACTAAGCGTAGGGTAATGATATCCCAGCCCACCAAAACCCGCACTGAATCTATACACACATATCTTTTGATCATTTACGTCCGTAAACCTTTTCCAAAGATGACATTTAACATGAGTTGGGTTTGCCACACCAGCAAGCGCCACAGACAATATAAGAGCGTGTATCATTGCGTAGCCAATACTATTAAATAAATCCCACCACCCAACACGCCGACTATGCCCAAAGTCAATCCGCCAATAGCCGCGTTGTTAGCCAACTGCCTTCTAGATTCCATAGCAGCATAAATTGTTGCTTCTCTCTCAGCACGTATCTTACGGCGCATCCCCAGCATCTCATCATAAGTCCCCAAACCAAACCTATAGTCCAGCATAAACTTAATCTCTTTTTCCTTTTCAAGCAAAGTCTTCTTTCGGATCACGATATCCATAGCTTGCTGCTCTATGTTATCAGTTCCGTGAGTCTGCTTATCTAACCACGTAGGTTTCTTGCGCTGAGACTCTGCCTTGGAGATATCAGCAACCGCACCGTACCACGCACCAAGTTGCTTGCTGACATCCTGTATCTCACGACCAGCGCCAACCAACATTTTAACGCCTTTAAAGGCCGCGTTAGCGGCTGCAAATGCCGTTACAGGGTCTATCATGGACGCACAATTATCCTAGTCCCTTCCGCATCATAGACTCACGTTGCATCTCAATGCGATCTTGGTTTACTTCGTTTCGGTTGTCGGCAATCTCTTCCTGCAAGTCCAAACGAGCCGCATCCGTTACCGCACGTTGCTCTAGCTTGGCACCCTCTATCTCAATTTTAGCCTGATCCATCGCAGCTTTGTGCTCCGCTTCCATCTGCTTGATCTGAAGTTCCTGCATGCGAATTTGAACCAGTGGGTCTTCTTCAGCACTCTTCTGACCCGCTGCCAAACGAGGCATGATATCCGCCATCAACTCCGCTTCCACTACCGCAACCTGAGCCTCTATCTGCTCAGGTGAAAACTGTTGTGGCTGCATCTGCTGCATCTGCTGCTGGGCTTGCTGCGGTGATATAGCTCCGGCCTGAGCCATCTGTTGTAGTTGCTGCATCTGCTGCTGCGGTTCCGCAACAAGAGACTGTACCTGCTCCATAACCACTTCACGGGACTTCAGTGAAACATGCTCCAACACATGAGTGATCAACCCCGCCAGAACAGGAGGAGTGTTTTGAAGTATTGGCAAATTCAACAAACTCAAGTGAGCCTGTATGTGAGCATCGTGGTCTTGAGGAGGAAAGGCCTTGGCTGGTTGTCCCGAAATCATGTCCGCGTTCTCCATCGCAGGGTCCTTTGGCTGCGGTTGTGGAGGGGGAGGAAGAATCTCGTTAATGTTTTGCACCTCCAACGCCTGATACATTCTACGATAGGCCGCATGGAGGTTATGCATTTGCGGGTTTGACTGAGCCAACTGGAGTTGTTGTTGGGCCAATGTAACTCGCTGCGCCATCGAAAAAATGTTAGGGTCACTGACTGGGAGGACGTCAACCCTGCCGTCGAAGTCTTGCGCCTTAACCTGCTGGGGTGCCCCAGACACCTCATATGGGTAAACAGGAGGTAGGTTTTCAGCGAAGATACGCGCCAAAAGCCGAAACTCGGTTTTCTGCGCGTAGTGCAAACGTTTGTGAATCGCGGACATAACCTTTGATCCACGTTCCAATAACGCAACAGTCGTGCCGACTGGCGTCTCTTGGTTCATGTCTGGAACCTGTTGGTCTGCTACAGATATAAAGCGTCTGCCATCTGCAACCAACCCGCCAAGCATCTGTGCCAAGGTAGCCGAAGGCTCCTTGTAGGGCAGAGGAATTATTGAATCTCTAATTGCACCGCCCGGAACATCAATGTCCCGCCACTCTCCCGGTTGCAGTGGCTCATCAGAGTTACGAACGCGAACACCACGAGCCTTGAAACCAGCCGGAAGATTAGCTAATGTACCAGCGTCAATCAACTGGCGCAAAATGCTAGTTGATGCGCGACCTAAGCCGCCAATCATATGCACTAAACCAAAGCCATAAAACCCTAATCCGGGCATAAACTTGTAGTGAACAAAGTATTGACGCTTACGACGAACTGGGTCAGCGCCGTCATAGTTGCGCCGAATAGACAGGACCTGTCCCGAGTTGTCATCAATCGTAATGATATATGGCAGTTTTATGCCCGATGGCTCCCCTGTCTCAGGGTTTATGTCCTCAAAACCATCAATGTCCATGTCCGCATGCATCTCTAGCACCGTCAGAACATCGTCCGAGTAATTCTTTGATAAGCCCTCTAGCTCGTTAACCTTCTGACGAACAGAGTCAGCCTCAACCTCGCCGCCCTCCTTTAGATCAACGTCACGATACATGCCGCCAACCTGCATCTTGCGTACATCGTTGATGTCCATGCGCAAAACATGAGTGACCCGATTGCTCGTAGCCAAGTCAGAAGCAGAGTACGGCACAACTAAATCTTGTGCTGGTATAAACTGTGCAACTGCACGTTGTTTAGTGGGGTCGAAGTAAACCTTTTTAAACGTAGAGCCAGACAAAGGGAGATAAAACAGCATCTGATCCATGTCCGGATCGTACTCTTCCATGATCTCCGTAATCTGGTAGTTCATAAAGTGCTCTACACGATTAGCCTGATCCTCACGAGCTTGGTCCTGCATACCCATAAGACGAGTCCTAACAGGGCCACCCGCTGGCAAAAGCTCCTTGTATGCCTGCGCCTGAAACTGCGTGACACTTTCGCTAATCATGGGATGCACAATACCAGACGCACCCTCAAACGGAGTTGTGCGCTCCTCGGTCTTTAGACCCAGTAAATCCAAACCCTTGGTGTACGTCTGCTCCCAATCGGACCTCGACTCTAAATCTTCCTCGTATAAACCACGAAGATCAGAGGATATCTCGCCAAGAACACCGTCATCCAAGTATTCTGCTAAGTTTGCATCAAACGGAATGTCATCAGGTATATCCATTGGCATCTCTTCCATAGACTGGACTATCGCCCCGCCCATGCCGTCATCAATAACCTCGGCCCCGTTAGGAAACTCCATAGGCACATTAATCGGTACTTCTATGTCTGGTGACATCACCATCAGTAATACTCCCGTCTACGAGGTTTCCACTCATCCTCTTGGTCATCTTCGCCGTCCAGATAGATGAAACCACCCTGCCGAAAACGCATTAAAGCTAGGGTCATACTATCACAATAATCGTCATTGTCACCATACGGAAAAGAAGTAACCTCTTCGATGACCTCTTCAGGAAACTTCTTGTCCATCGGATACCAAACTATCCCCGCCTCAAACAACGGAGCTACCAAGTGCATCCTAGTGACCTTATCTTTGCCTCTGCCCGGAGAAAAACCCAAGGCAGGAATGCCCTTGAGACGTAATTCGTCTATCAAAGGTTGTCCAGTGGCCTTGGCTTCTATGATAACCATGTCTGGTTCCCAGTATTCGTGCTCATCATAGGCAATTTCCTTTAATTCAGGGAAACTCCACCTACCACGCTGCGCATCCATCAAAATTATGTGGTCAGGACCGCCCTCTAACGGGTTAAACACGCCCCAAGTCGTAATCGCGCTGTAATCCGCGCTTTCCTTCTTCGAAAACGCCGTGTCATACGACTGCATGACGTACTTTAAGGTCGGAATCTTGTCCTGCTCCCACGGTTGCCACCAATCGCGCTTGATAATTGCAGATTCAGAGGCCGTGGGCGTCTGTTGCCACTGCGCAGACCACTTTGAAACAGGCAAAGACGCTTTAATTCCCAGTAATGCGTCTTTTTCCCAGAACTCAGGCCACAAAGGGTTGCCGCTAGGCATAATTGCTGGAAATTCTACCACTTCCCACTTGTCTGCCATGATGTCACCGCCCTGTCGGGCCAGTAATCGACCCGTAAGGTCCTTCTTACCCCAGCGGGTCATAACAATTATGATTGCACCCCCCGGTTGTAGACGCTGACGGGGACCAGAAGTGTACCACTCATACGCATGATCAAACGCAGTGTCGCTCATAGCGTCCTGCTCCGAGTGTGGATCGTCAATCACAAACAAATCCGCGCCACGACCCGTGACCGCCGCACCAACACCCGCCGCAAAATACTCGCCGCCCTTGTCAGTACCCCATTTTCCCGCGCCCTTGTTGTCTTCCTTTAAGTTCGTCTCCGGAAAAATCTCCCGATACGCAGGATCGTCAATTAAATCTCGAACCTTCCTACCAAAACGTACCGCTAGTTCTGTATTATGGGTAGCCTGAATTATCTTTAGTTTAGGGTTCCTACCCAAAAACCATGCAGGCATCAGGTAACTCGCAAACTCGGACTTCGAATGACGAGGCGGCATGTTAATAATCAACCGCTTCAACTCGCCACGAGCCACAGCCTCCAGCTTCTCCGCAATCACCCTGTGATGACGCCCCTCAATGAAGTTCTCATACACATGATGCGCGAACGGCATGAACTTGTTCTGCGCCTGCTCTTGTAAATCAAGCCGCTTCTTGGCCTCAGTTAAAGCCAGTATTTCTTTCAACGCCTCCTCGGGAAGCGCATCAAAGCTCTGAAGGGTCATCTTGTTCCTCTGCGGGATAATAAACCATTACCAACGTTCTACATCTAGGACACGACAAGTTCGTCTCCATAACATAGTCCTCATCGTCATCTATGTCATGGTCCCCGCCCCAAATTAACTCGGTACTACAATGCCAACAGTTCATAGTCCCTCCGAGCTAAAAAGAAAAACCAAGGCAGATAGCAAGAGGAACACGAAGGAGCCTTGTCCACCGTATCCTCCTCAATCTCCCTACCACAGTGCCGACACTTCATAACTAACCTATAATCGGTGTGCGAGGTATTCCAGCTATGCCTTGAGGAACAGGAGGCGAGATTCTCGGGGCAGTGTAATCTATAGGTTGAGTATAGTCCATCAAAGGAAGAACAGGAGAAGTCATGCCGCCGCCACCACCACCCGGAAGGTCAGGAAACGGAATCGGCTCAGGGTCCGCGCCCATTACAGGAACACACATACCCGTTACCGGATCAGTCTGATAACCCTCGGGACACGGATCAACAAAATCGACGATTGGCGGGTCGGGGTCATTCCCCTCCTGCCCCTTCATTGCAGCTTTTGTCATCGTAGTACGGTCTGTATAGTTGTCAAACGCTGTCTGGTACGCTTCCTCGGGCAATCCCGCATAACCCATAGACTCCATCGTTTTCTGAAACCCCGGTAGGTCATCACCCCCAGTTAAAGAACCAATGCCCAGACGGAGATCAGTTAAGCCGTCTTTCTTCGAATTAATATATACGTCCGTAATGAAGTCGAATATGCCTTGATTAGGATCATATTTCCTAACGCTGGGACCGCTGAAATAAGGAACACCCGAAAGATCAGCTGGATTTTGGGGATCATTATACTTTGCAGGTGCTTCTAGCATTCTTTGGTAGGCTTCAGAACCGTTGCCATCAGAACCTCCGGAATCTTGTTGAGACCTTGCGACCTGTTTGGCAAAATCATCGGGACGAAGTTGAGGGCGAAGGCTAGATGCACCAACGATTTTGTTACTAGAACCGCCATACCCAGCTTGTTTTCCCCTAGACCTGTCCTGACCCCGACCAGACGTAATGCTGTCAATGAAATCTCCTAAAGCACCCATATCAATTCCCCATCCTAAACATTTTTCCAATACTGTCCTTTAAACTACCAATGCCGCCCGTAAACCTATCCATAGCACTAGGAGGTCGTTGAGAAACCTGCAAGGCACTCGTCGGCGTAAGCATGGGACGTGGTGAAGACTCCATCATAGAAATGCCCTTCATAATATTACCAATACCAGAACGTTCCTTGTCACCCTTCTTAGCCTCCATGACAGCCGCAGCTATCGCCTCCATCCGAGGATTAACGCCACTAGCCGCTCCGCCCGTGATCCCCGAAGGTTTAACCTCCTGAGCCATCACAATGTCTTCGTCCGTCATGTTCTCAAAAGCTATGTTCGCAAGGTCCGATTCTGCCTCATCATTAACCGTGGTTCCCGCAACTAGAAACGGACGAATACCCCTCTCGTTTCGCTTTCCTAAAACCTTGTCAACATGCTTGACTGTGTTAGGAAACTGCTCCGACATGTCTAAAATGTTTTTGCCCTGAGCCAACAACTTCTCAACCCTAGAAGGGCCAGAATGATATCCAGCAAGAGCTAACTCATAATCCCCCCCAAACTTCTCTAAGTTCATGGCTAAATACTCAGCCCCAAACCGAACACTGTCCTCAAGATCAAACTGATTCTTTAAAGGAGCTACACCATAACCGGGGTCTCGGGCCGTGCTGTCAAGAGCTTGAGCCGCGCCCTTCGCTGTCCCCTGAGAAGTCTCAGGACCAACCGCCCTTGGATTGTTGCTCGACTCCTGAAAAACCATCCTAGCTAAAATATCCGGTCGAACACCAAACTTACTAGCGTACTTCTGTATGTATCCGTCAAGCTGACTCATATCATATACCCCATTGAACCAAGGCCCGTGAGCCTAGAAGCAACACTGCCACCGTTCGCAAACGGTATGCTTGGTGTTAATAAACTGTCCTCTCTAGTCGTGACAGGATACTGAGGGCTAAAAACCCGAGTATCGTCAGCACTCATAGAAACCCTCGCATGCTTCTCAAACGCAGACGGGTCCAGCCTTCCCGAATATGCTAACTTACGAACGGCAGGGTACTTTCGAGCTAACTCAACAAACCTACTCTCCGGCAATAAAGCACCTAAACCAGCCTCAACACCACGCTCCAATAAACCAGAGCCTTTTGCTTGCCTGTTTATCTGAGTATTAAATTGCTGCGTAGGAGGTATCCTCTTCGCACCAGTTAAATCACCCTCCGAAATACGAGCCTGATGCTCCCCCGGATTTCCCATATACATCTCAAAAGAAGTGCGATTCAATAACGCATCACGCTCCTCCTTTAAATCCTCTATCGACGCCGTATCAACGTTACCGCCACGGCCATCGGATAACCGCTTCTCATGAAACGCAATCTTACCCTCAATAGAATTTAACCTACCCACCTTAAAATCAAACATTCCCTCCGGACTCGCGCCCAAAACATCGTCCTCAAGACCACCCTGATCTAATAACATATGCTCCATCTCATGACGAATAGTCTTCTTCTGCTCAGATAAAGGAGCCATGCTATTCACAACAATAAGATCAGCATCCGAATCATAATATCCAGCATAACCCTTATCGGTTAAATCCCTGAACTCAACACTGATGTTGTCTAATGCGTCAGGACGGTAGTTGGAAATAAACCGCTCAGAAGCACTCAAACCCAAAGAAACTAAGTCACCTAACTTATGAGAACCCTCCAACTTATCCGGAAAACTAAACTTAATACTATTCGGGTCAGAAACAAAACCAGCCCTGCGGTCCTTCAACGTTCCAGAAGGGTCTCGAATGTCTATAAAACGAATGCCGTAATTCTCCGCAATAAACTCACGAGAAGCACCTGAAGCTAAGGCCGACTCCGCATCAGATAAATCTCTAACCCCACCTGAAGCTAAAACTCCAAATTGTGGGTCATCGTCCATCGTTCCCTCACGAGACCGATTAGGAGTAGTAAATAAACCAAGGCGAGAAGCAGGCATATCCATATCCAATGCCCCAAACTCTTCAGCCGCAGCCCTCTGCTTCGCATCCGTAACCTTATCAAAAACAGAGCCAGCGCCCTTGTCTACCTGCCTTAAAGCAGCCACCGATAAAGGAACACTAGCCACCTTGCCAATAGGCAACAACTCCGCAATCCCAGAAGCAGTAAGAACATCGCCCAACTGAGCGTCACGAGCCTCCCCCTCATCCAAACCACTAGCCTTGTAACCCTCAATGCCACCCTTTAAACGAGAAACAGAAGACATCATGCCCTTGCTCATCTCCAATGGAATGTCCGTCAAAGCCGTAACAATACCCTCGTCTTTAACGTCCCCCCTAAAATCACGAATACTCTGCCTGCCGCCCTCGTATAAAGATTTCAAAACACCCAAGGGGTCCTCGCGAAGCTTGGAACCAGCCTCCTCACCAATGGTCCGGTAATCATCGTCAACGCCAATTACATTGTCCAAAAGATTGTAAAGAAAAGGGCGCGTCTCAGAAGACATCCTCAACGGTGATGGAGTAAACTCTGCCATGTTATCGAACCTCGGACCTTGGTTATCGGAACTATAACCAAAGAGAAATGATTTTGCACCCAGATTTTTTCCGAACGAAAAAACACCGAAACAATTTTACCGGACTAACACTATAGGACGCCGCACGACCCGTGTACCTCCTAAATGGGGGGGATGGGGGTCGAGGTTGTCTGGCTACCGTTGCAATTAGGCGTAGTAACCCCCGAAACATTGCCTTCCAGAAAACATAGGGTTGTTCTAGGGCCTTGTGTTTTCCAAGAGGCATGTGCTTTCTCTGGAGATTGCTTGTCTGGGAACGGCTCGTGCTTTTGCTAAGGCTTATCACGTTGCTGGGAATTTATTACTTGGTCCTGTGGTTTTAACTGGGCGTCCGAGCGGGCTGTCGTGAATCAAGCCCTCAAGGGGTCTTGACCCTGCGGGCTTCCATCCCTGACGCAAGGATAAGTTGAGCGGCTAGTCGCCGCCTGCTTCAAAGAGAATGGCCCCTGAACCGGAGCCATACAGTCTCCGAACTGTAGTCGGCGAACAAAGATGTGTTCGATCCCTCTTTATGGAAACAGACCGTTGCATGGGTGACGCGCCTAGGGCGCTAAGAAACCCCCATGCGATACTACGTTCCGTTATGGCGTCTGAGAGGGGCACCAGCTTACACCAAAAATGAATGATTGTATTCCACTCCCGCCAGCCCAGCAACTTTGCCCCTCAAGAGGTCAAAGTCTCGTGCGCTAGGTGTACTACTTAGCGTCATAGCGAGACGCGACAATCACCAACCAAACAAATCGTACTAGCCGATTTTTTGTCTGGACTTAATTTTAGGCGCAACATGGGCCTGCCTCTCAGGTCGCCTGTGGCACATTATGTAATATATATATGAACCCCCGTGGGCATTAAAACCCCGTTGGGCCACTTACAAAATGCACCGTCAACCCCCAAATGGCTTCTTACCCGAAGCCATGATCGTGAAGAACGATCTCACAACTGGGGGTCGGGGCCTATCACAAAATGTACGCAAATCAGAACCTGACGCTCCCATCATTTGTGATAGTGCGGAGTACCCGCTCCAAGACGGTGCAGCAAATGACGCGGCATCAGAACCAAGTATGATTTCCCCACATTTTCTGTCGCTTCGCTTAGACCCCTTGACCGTTCCCTCGACGCCGACACGCTAAGAGTGCGGTCGGCAAGTCTTCGGTGCGATTTTGAAAGGCGGCAAGCATCGGTTGTAATGCACACAGTTTCATAAGACATTACATAACTTTAAAGGAGTACCAACAATGGTCATCTTTCAAAAGCTTAACGATCTCAAGGACCACGGCGAAGCGCTGGGTTACTACAGGTTCGAGGTCAACTTCTACCTAGAACCAAGACCCAACTACGGCTCTGAAGTACGGTTCGCAGTCGAGTACAGAGCAACAGAGTCCGACTCCACCGAGTACCGTTACTTCTCTAAAGACAAGTTTCAGGACACCGACCTAGCGTTCGAGGAGGCTCGTGAGTTCGTACTCAACATGCCGAGCTTGGATGAACATCGTCGGCAGGACGCCGTTCGCAGGTCCGAAGCATACGAGGAGCGGATATTGGAGGACGCCGCTCACGAGGACGATCCGATCCTAAAGCAGCACCTGCTGGACAAGGCCGCTCGTGAAGCCAGCGACCGCAAGCAGTTGTTGGGCCTGTTCTACAAGCAGGGCTACCACATCACCGCTCAGTAATTACCAACGCGGGGGCCTCGGCTCCCGCACCAATCAACTAGGAGAACCACATGTTCGACGAAGATATCAAGATCGACGCTGACGCAAATGCGCTGGCACAACTCATCATCTCAATCGTTCAGTCCGCAAACAAAAGCGAGACTGACGCCAAGATCGAAGAACTGCAGGCCAAGATTGACAGTCTGGAAAATCAGATAGAGGAGTTCGACGTTAGCGACCACAGCTACGACATTGGAGAGATCGCGGTTGAGCACCTCAACAGCTACGGTGGTCTCCAAGATGCCGTTGTCGAGATCATCGACGAGTACGACTTCTCGGACAAGGACATAACCGTTGCATCAGGTACAACCTTTACGGTCACTGTAGACTGATGGCTTGGCTAGACAGTAACGTCTGGAAGAGGGGGTCGCGGTGGCGGCTCTCTCACACCAACGGAGAGTGGATGATAAGCTCGTTCCACAAAAACAAAACTCTGGCATTAGTCGAAGGTCGGAGGATGCTGCACGAAGGGAGGACCAAACAACTCAACATCTTCAAAGGCGATGGCACATGGCAATCGTCAGAAATTTACTCGGAGGACAACGTATGACTACAAAAAAATACACCGTAGGAGTACCGCAAGAAACAGGCCAAACGCTTGGCAACGCAATCAAGTTCAACTTGGAGTTCATGATGATGATGCTCCACTCAGACCGCAACGACGAAGCGGCGAGAGCATACGACCGCATCATCGCCCTGTGCGACCAAGCAGGGCAACCAGTCAGAAAGGACGCAGCATGAGGATAGGTGGATATCAAATGGAGGACCTTGGCTACGGCCTAAAGGTTGTAGAACACGAGGGCGGCTGGTCATTCTGGATGCAGGGTGATGACGCTCAACAGTTCCGCGACGAGTGGGAAGCGTATCAGGAACGGGTGGACAACGACTTCCGCCACTTCCTGTCAACGCACGAATATGATGGGCTGTTCAAATGAGAAGCTGGCCCATCTGGAATCAAATCACTGCCTGCGTATACAAGTCAGACAAATCGTATGGCGTCAAAGCAACAGGCGAGGTGACGGTCAAGGTCGGCACCTCTGCCAGTAACTCCCACATCTTCCTGCGACATACCACTACGCATCGGATGTTGGACAACGGAGACCGAGAGTATCGGTTCTACCTAGACGGCGAAGTGATCCGTCGAGCGGTTCTAAAGAAAGGAGCTACCGCGATTGAATACATCCCTAACTAAACAACTGGAGCAGCTACCCATCAAGGAGCGGCTGCTCTACCTAGAAGAAGCGTTGCGGGACAACCGCAGCGTTTCTCGACAATACACAAAGCTGATCGACTACTACCAACAACAAGCGGTCGATCAGGGGCTGGCAACGTGGGTCTACAAACCACCAAGAGAGCTTGCCCCAACCAAAGATCAGTTCGTTGGCCTCTTCGGTCAAGGAGCATTCGATCAAGTAAAACGTCCATCCAAACCAGAAAGGGACCTAATATGGCTCATCAAATAGACTTCATCGACTTCGGCACGTTCTGCGCGGACGAGATCAGGGAATACTACGACCTCAACCCTGATCTCTCTATCCTCACCTACGCAGGCATGCTGGGACTGACGGGGACAGAACTCAAAGACATCCTCATGACAGACGGGTCAGCCATCGACAAAGAGGAAAAAAAGACAGCGCAGCTAATGTTTGAGGAGGCAGACGAAACCCGAACCGAGTATTGCAACCGGATGGGCTTCGACATGTAAACTAAACAGGTGGTCCCAATCAGGGGCCACCGCATAACTCAAGAAAAAATGAGCGGCTAGTCGCCGCCTGCTTCAAAGAAAAGAAATTGAGTGCTGCGCACACTCTATTTTTTAAAACCACCTACACCCGCTGCGCGGATACAGGTGGTTTTAGTAAGCGGATTCCGCGCCGGAAGCCGCAAGACTTGGTTGGAAGCCGCAAGATTCCGATAACCGATCAACCATCCGAGGTCGAAGAGCCGAAAATAATTCATCAAAACTACCGTACCGGCGGCAGCAACCGCTCTTGATGCCTGCATCAAGGGCCTCGGACCCATGACAACCGTCAAATAAAAGAAGCAACTTGCTAACGGGGTCTTTGACCAAGATGAAATTCAGACCGCCACGCGCCCAATATGCTGCATTCCACGCAACTTGATTGGGAGTTAGTTTTATTCGTGTACCGGAGGCTACTTTTAACTCTACCCAAAAGGGTATTCCATTCCAGATTACATGTACATCGGGTATTCCCCCGCCATGCTTGTTCTCAATCCGAGTTGCGAACGTCTTTTTCGGCAGTGATTTCCTCATTGTATTCCAAAAGTTCGCCTCCGGTCCCTTGCTCATCGGTAACATCCTTGTATTCAGCTTCTATATCGAAGGCTTGCGGGTACTTTTTCTGCAGATCAGTGAGCCGACCAACAATTTCATCCCGTGATAGTTGATCTATTGTGTTAACATTCTCCCTCCGGTCCACCGTCAAGCCACCCAAAGCTGACCGAATTTTTTCAGCGTTGATTGCTGCAGAATATTGACCATCCTCTTCTGCCCCACGAGATAGCTTTGAGAGCCGTTCAAGCTGACCCATGATGGTGACGCCGTAACGCCGTGCTCTTTCCTCCCTGAGTTCCTTCACACGCTCCACAACATGCGGATAATCCCGACCGTTTAACAACACCGCCGCTTGCTTCCCCGACAGACGGTGCGAGTACCCAGCCATTCTTGCGCTGCTCGTATTAGTATAGATGCCTTCTGCAACATGCTTGGCAAATGTCTCCTGCCGTGTTGTCAAACACGGGCGATGTTTGCCCGTTTCTTGTGCCATTTTGCTCCCTTTTCGGTGTAATCAGTTTGTAATCATTGTAATCAATTTCACCAGAAAACGCCAACTAAAAGTAGTCGGGCGCAACCGGAGGGCGAGTACCGTGTCACAATTAAGGACTATTTCTAGGGGTTTTGTAATCATTGTAATCACCTTGTAATCACTCTGGGCTGGCTTAGTCCATGTTCTAAAAGGATAATTGTTAGGGTGATTACAAGATTACAAAGATTACAGGATTTTTTTAGTTTTTTTTTTTTTTTTAAAATATCTGGAAAAAGGTCTTTATGTACTCTTGTAATCAGTAACGTACCATGCCATATGAGTAGGGTATCATCATTTATGGAGGTTTAAGATGAGCAAGCAGCAAGAACTAATGAAGAATATCGCTGACAATGTTGTTGGCATGATGAAGGAGCACGGTGCGGATTGGGCCAAGCCGTGGCGCAAGGCGGTTGGTGCAACGGGTGAGCCGTTGAGTGCCAAGAAGCGTCATTACACTGGGATCAATCGCATGAACCTTGGCCTTGTGATCGCGTTGCAAGGTTATAGCTCTCCGGTCTTTGGCACGTTTAAGCAGTGGAAGTCATTGGGTGCCAAGGTCAAGAAGGGATCGTCTGGCATTCCTGTTGTTTTTTACAGTCCGATTAAGATCAAGGACAAGAAGACCGACGAGGACAAGACGGTTCCAATGTTGAAGGCATTTTATGTGTTTAACGCTGATCAGGTTGAGGGTTGGAACGGTGATTGGATCAAGGACCAAGCTCCGGAGGATCAGGCTTGGGAGGACGCTGTTGATGCTGATGCCTTGATAGAGGCATGTGGTGCCACGTTTCATCACACTCAGGGCAATCGTGCTTATTACAATCGCGGGTCTGACAGTGTGACGGTTCCATTGCGTTCACAATTCAAGGACGCGAGTGGGTATTATGGCACGGCGTTTCATGAGTTGGTTCATTGGACGGGTCATAAGTCTCGCTTGGATCGTGAGTTTGGCAATCGGTTTGGCGATGCCAAGTATGCGATGGAGGAGTTGGTTGCTGAATTGGGCGCGGTTATGTTGTCGATCATTAGTAAGGTTGATGTTGATCCGGCTCCGGACCATGCCAAATATTTGAACTCTTGGATACGCATGTTGGGTGAGCATCCCAACGCCATCATCAAGGCCACGTCCGCCGCTCAGAAGGCATCTGAGTACATTTTGCAATCATCTAATGCTCAGGTCGCGCAAGCGGCCTGAGAGGGGAGGAAATAACATGTGGAAATTAACGTATGCGGTAGACAGTTTGGACCCTGATCCGATGGTCAAGAGTTTTGAAGAGTTTACTGAGCTGACAGAATGGTTGGATGACGAGATATCTAGGCGCGTTCAATGGCGTGTTGATCATAGTTCTGAGTTTATATCTGATGAGGATTTATCTGATTTCAGGGAAGCTGAAGCGGCCTTAGTTCGCATTGATGAAGGAGATGAGGCATGACGTATAAATTCAAAAAGATCACTCATAACAGTCTGGGGCGAGAGCTTGATTTGCCTGAATATGATTACCGTGGGTTTCGGTTTGTCAACAAGCCGTGGAAAAACTGCCACGGTCATTGGCAAGCTACTCAGCGAGGAAGCGGCAAGCGGTTTGTTCATAACACTCGCAAGATGGTTAAGTTTCACGTTGATAATTTCATATTACGTTACCCACAAAACGGTTCAGGAGAAGAGACATGAAGCAGCAAGAGATATTCAACAAGGCATCGGCTCATTTAAGAAGCATGGACGGTCCATCGTTAGATGATATGGGGGATAGTTGCATGTACCGTGGTGAGGACGGTGCGATGTGCGCGGTTGGCGTATTCATATCAGACGAGCATTATTTCACTGACATGGAGGGCGGTGGAATAGACGGCTCTAACATGAGGGCGAGGGAGGCGGTTGCCTTATCGTGGGGTCAGGATTGTTTAGAGGACAAGCAGTTAGATTTGTTGTCTGATTTGCAGCACGCGCATGACCAAGGTTCGCGGTGCGAGGATTGGTCTGATCAGATTGTTTGGGCATTGGAGCGCGTTGCAAAGAAGCATGGGTTGGAGGTCAGCGCATGATAAAATCACCGTATGATCGTGGCAGTGCGGACGCTTATTACAGGCGGCGTCCGGACCCGCATTGGTATCCGGAGGGCATTGTTAAGGGTGCGAGGATCACTGACATGACCGATGAGCAGGTTGCGGATTACTATCGCGGCTATGAGCAGGAGGAGGACAGGAAGGAATGGGAATGAGATACAAGGTTTGGTTACGATATGGCACGAGGGGCCAAGACACGAGGGACATTTTTCGGGAGGTTGAGGCATTGAGCGAGGGCCATGCTCTTTCTTTGGTGCAATCAATGGCGAAGGATTATTCGAGGACGTTTGATAGTAACGTAACCTCACCCATACGGGAGGAGGAGACTGACGCTCACTGGGATTACAAGTTGCTCAGGGCCAAGGCGCGAGAGGTTTTGACTGAGTTAGAGTATGAGACATTGCAGAATGCTTTGATGTTGGCGTGTAAGTATTACACGCAGGATAGAAAGGAAGCGACGATGAAACTGGGAAGGATATTTCATGACTAAGGTATGCGCTCATTACATTGTGGAGAGGTTGGAAGAGATATCCAAGAAGGTTGAGGAGGACATTAAGTTAAACCCTGACGTTGATGTATTCTCTGATATTTTGGTTGAGGAGTTACGACACGAGCTTATTTTTAACATGGGCGTTGATGCCCACAACGCATGGAAGGAAGGAAAGTAATGAAAGCCACGATCACGATCACACAAAGGATGCTCAACAAAAGCATCATAGACGCCAATAAGAGCGTTGTGAATTTATTCTTACGCAACTTGGTACACCGAGGTTACGTGAACATAGACAACGGTGCGAAGCAGATTGTTAGAGCGGTTTATGATGACGGTTCTGGATACACTGAGACAGAGATCAGGCTGTATCGGCGTCCTCGTGGCGATAAGCTTCTATCCATCAAAGGGCTGTCGAAACGGGCCACGGCGGGGGATGTAGTAACGATTGAGTACGATGAGAAGATAGGGGCCGTGGTGCGAGTATCTTCTGTAGAAATTGAGACGGTGGAGGTAATTGAATGACCCCACAAGAGCGGAGAATACAATATCTGACCGTAACGGCGGCGGACAACAAGCGCATGTTAGATCACAACGGTGGCAGTCAGAAGTACGGTCAGAAGCATACATCTGAGTGTTCGGGCAGGCAGAAGCGTCCGGAAACAGTTGCTTTGATTTCTTTGGTGGATGAGGGTGTTGGGGTACAGGAAGCCGCAAGAGCCGCAGGTTTAAGCCTGCGGCAAGCCCGAGACATTTTAAGACGAAGGAGAGAATAATGGTAACTGTTGTTACAGATAAGAGCATGTGGTCCGAAGAAGAGTTTGAGGACTGTGTTGAGAGGTTCGGGGAGTTTCTGGCAGAACTTCACGAAGAGAAGCGTGATCCGGACCTAATGGTTCCGGTCATGTTTGGGATATTGGTTGATATGATGATTGATGTTCACGGGCCTGAAGACGCCCGTGAGATGATGGGTATCAACGTAATAGCTCAATGTAGCAAAGCGTCTGGTGACGCAACAACAATGCATTAGGAGGAACAATGCAGCAACTAACTGGATTAATACAAAGTCACGAAGTTTATGTAGAAAACATCTTTCCACAGGGCCACGGTTTTGGGGTAACAACGGGTGGAGAGAGCGTTTTCTTTGACCCGATCTTTGTGCGAAAGCATGGGGTGGAAGAGGGGTTGATGGAGACGTATGTTGTTGTGGCAAACGCTCCGGACAAGAGAGATAGAACCCCTTGGAGAGCCGTGGGTGTTAAGCCTATGAACGGTTCAACGGCGGAGCCGATCCCTGTGCAAGCATCTGTGAAAAAGGTTCCCACACCGGACGAGGTAGATCGTTTGGTGTTGGATGTAATGGGCGATACTCACGAGAACGTGCAGGACGATGCATGGTCGTGTGGAGAACTGGCCTATGAGTTGGAGTTAGACAGTCAGACGGTAAGTAATTCACTACATAGATTGTTTGCTCAGGGTAAGCTTGTTAAGAACATCACGCACCAACGTCCGGGGCTTTCATCTAGGGGTTCGTTCATTCGGTGGTCGATAGACGTTGGGGCTTTCTTTCCACCGTCGAAAGAAGTTCTAGAACTGGAGAAGACTATTGCAGAAGACTGATAAGAAATACGTGACCGTGACAATTCGGTCAGATGATTTGGAAATCCTTCGGAGGATCGCGGTGCGAGAGCGGAGGTCCATGCTGCAACAGTTATCGTTAATTATTAATAAGTTTTCTGACGAAGAATAGTTTTTTTCTTCTATGAACGACAGAACGAGGCCCGATTTTATCGTCGGGCCTCGTTCCATTTGCCCTTCTTACCCGCGAGGGTTTCGGGCTTTTCTTTACTATAGCCTCGTATCTGTGTGACGTTGAGGGATGACTTTTTTAACCCCCTCAGATACGCCCTTGCCACGTCCTCAGTCAAGCCTGTTTGTTCTGATAGGACCGTGGCCCCAGTGTCGAGGGTCCGCAACCCTTTTTTAAAGTCCACCATTGTTTCGATGATGTCCTCGTGGGTTGCGGGTTTTTTTACACGGTTAGCCATTCTCTTGCTTGTTCCCCTAGAACCGCTGCACCTATGTTGATTTTGTTTCTCAAAGCTTTGACGATCTTTTCATCAATCGTTTTCTCTGTGATGAGATCAACGTATGTCACTGGGTTATGTTGCCCGATGCGGTGAGCGCGGTCCTCTGATTGTATTCTAGTTTCGAGGTTGAAGTCATTGGCATAGTAGACCACGAGGTTTGCTTCAGTCAATGTCAGACCGTACCCTGCGGTTGCGGGGTTGCCAACAAAGAACCTGAGTTTATCCCCGTTTTGAAAGTCCTTCACGATCTGGCTACGTTTATCATCGGATGTATCCCCGAAGTATGCAGCGGCACAGCCCTCACCAAACCGTTTGTTTAATGCCTCAGTAATTGTTTGTATGTCGTGCCGAAACCGTGACCAGATTATGGCTTTGCCTTGGTGTTCTTCTATTATTTCAAGCAGCGCATCCAATCTGGTTGAGGGGAACGTAAGCATCTCGCCCTCATCTGTCTTGAGATGACCGGACATAACTTGCTGCATGCGTAGGAGTTGGGTGATTACAGCGGGGGCCGTGGTCATTTCACCATCCTCGAACATCACCATAGCATTGGTCCGAAGTCCTTCATACATTCGGCGTTGCTCCGGCGTCATAGATACATTTCGATAGGTGTATATCTTTTCGGGCAAGTCGAGGCAGTCTTTCTTTAGGACCCGAAAGGAAAACGAATCTATTCTGTCGGTGAGTTCGTCTATGTTTTTGTATCCCAGTATTTGAGTGAAGGCAGTGGCACCCATTTTTACCTTTTGCATAACGGCGTATCGACTTTGAAAGGCCCAGAATGATTCGAAGCCCATGATTCCGGAGCGTAGAAACTCTGCTTGCGCCCAGATATCCATCGGGCTTTTGGTAACGGGTGATCCGGTGAGCAGCCGCCTGTATCTAAAGTTCTGAGCAATCTTGAGCAGGGCCTTGGTGCGTTTGGCCTTGGGGTTTTTGATCGTGGTGCTTTCATCCACGGCAATCATACCACGGGACCCGTATCGTTTAGAAAACCATTCCCCTGCGGTCCTGCCTTTGAGGGAACTGAAAGCTTCAACGTTCATGACGAAGATCGTCAAGCCCTCGAAGGGTTCTTGAACCGCCCTCATTTCTTCTTGCTGTTTTTTGTTTCCCCCTGCAACCCAGCGGATTACACGGTAGTACACATTGTCAGACATGTGCTCCGGTATTTCTTTCTCCACCCAGTTTCGATACACGCCCTTGGGTGCGATGACCAAGGCGAAATCTATGTCATGCCTTAGATATAGCATGCCCATATTATCTATAAGAACCTTAGACTTTCCGGTCCCCATCTCCATGAAGTAACCAAACTCAGGTCGCAACAGCCCCTCCTCCAACGCATCCCTTTGATGGTCGAACGGATTTTTTTTAAAATTGTACTTGAAGTCCATGACAGTTTCCCTTATTGTCTATTTTACGGATTGTTTATTATTCTACAGATAATAATCTGACCCGTCAACTACAACCCTGAAGAGGATCAACTTATGAACGATATTTTTGACGATATGTTTGACGAAGGCCAAGCGTTGGCTGGAGTTGATACAAGCACTGGGAAAAACCTCAGTGATCTAGTGCGTACAATGCGCGGGATCGAAGACCAGATGGTCGATGCCGAGGCGCACTTGAAAGCATTGAAGGCTGAGAAGCACAAGCTATCGGTCGAACAAATACCATCACTCATGGATGAGATGGGCGTTGAGCGTCTTGATGTAGACGGCTTGACTGTGCAGCGAAAGATGATGGTGCATGCCAGTATCCCAGTATCTCGGAGAGAAGAAGCTTTCTCTTGGCTTCGGGAGCAGGGGCTAGATGACATTATAAAGAACGATGTGATCTGCACCTTCGGTAAGGGGCAAGACAACATGGCGAAAGATGTTGTTGGCATCCTAAGTGACCGTGGTTTCGAACCGAATACCAAGACCCACGTTCATCCCTCTACGTTGAAAGCGTTTATCAAAGAGCGTGTGACGGACGGGAAGCCTATCGACCTCGACATGTTTGGGGCATTCATCGCAAACGCGGCAGAAATCCGGAGGAAAGTATAATGGGTGCGTATAAGAATAAAATGTTGGAAGAGATGGATGATGAAGACCACACTGATGAGTATGGTGGCTTCATGGACAATGACGAGACAGATTTCGAAGAGTGCATGGAAGATCAGTTGATTGAGAGACAGATTGACGAAGAGCTTCAAACTCTTTTGGAACTGGAGGCTGATCTAAAAGGGCATCAAAGAGCTTTATACAATAGGATGATAGGTATGAAGGTTGCGAAGAACATGGCGAAGGATCGCATCTCTTTGATTAAATCTATTCTTGGGGGACATAAAAATGGGTAACGCGGTAGCAAATAAAAAAAGTGCAGAGTTAAGCACAGACGTAATGGACGATATCTTTGCCACAGCGGGGGAAGGTGCATCGTTTGACAGTAGCGAGATGCAGATACCGTTTGTACGGTTGCTTCAGGCTATGTCTCCACAGTTAAACAAGCGCAACGCTGAGTACATTGAAGGCTCTCAGCAGGGTGATGCGTTTAACAATGTGACATTTCAGATATGGGAAGGCGAGAAAGGTATACAGGTTATCCCCTGCTATCAGTGTACCAAATACCTAGAGTTCGTGCCGCGTGACTTGGGCGGCGGGTTCAAAGGAGAGATTGCCGCCACTGATCCTGTACTGACCAAGACAACACGGTCAGGGTCCAAGGAAATGTTACCCAACGGCAATGAACTGGTGAAATCAGACCAACACTTTGTGTTGATTGTTGAGGAAGACGGTTCTTATCAACCTGCGGTAGTAGATATGAAATCTACTGCCCTTAAAGTAAGCCGCCGTTGGAAAACACAGATCGCCATGCAGAAAGTTAAGCATCCTAAGTCGGGTGCGATGGTTACTCCTGCGGTCTTTGCCACGATCTGGCGTCTCCGATCTGTTGAGGAGAGTAACGATCAGGGTACATGGAACAACTGGGCTATTGAAAAGGTCGGGTTGGTTAAAGAGAAAGACCAGTTGCAAGAAGCCATGCTGTTTAGGCAGTCGGTTGCAGCGGGTGAGGTTAAAGCAGCACCAGAGGTTGAAACCTCCAAGCCAGCCTCTGCAGAACGGAATGACGAAATCCCGTTCTAATCTGCTTTAGGGGGGCGCGGGTCAGGTTTCGCACTGCGAGGCTCCCCCCACTTTCTCAGGGATTATTGTAATGACACAAGCTAGTAGGATGCTGGCTATCTTCGCTGGTTCGCGGGTAGCGTATGGCTCTACAAAAATAAAACGTGTGGGCCGGAACGGTAAAACGGAAGCCGACAGTTGGATTGTGCGTGATCCTCTGACCGAGGAGGCTATGCAAAAACATTTGGATGGATCGTTAGGTGTTGGGTCCATACCGATAGACGAGGAGAATGCCTGCCGTTTTGGGTGCATTGACATTGATGTTTACGATCTGGATCACAAGCAACTGCAGCAAAAGATTACGCAGTTAAAGTTCCCGTTGTCTCACTGCCGTTCTAAGTCTGGTGGAGCGCACCTCTACCTGTTTCTTAATCAGAAAGAGTCGGCGGCGGTGGTTCGAGAGTTCCTGACCGAGATGTCTATTGCTTTGGGGTTCTCAGGTTCAGAGATTTTCCCCAAGCAGGACACAATATTATCAGATCAGGGAGACGTGGGTAACTTTATTAACCTACCGTACTTCAAGGCGGAGGAGACGCTTCGATACTGCTTTGATAGCAACGTCGAGGCGTTAGAGTTGGATGATTTTCTGGATCATGCGGAGAAGTCCGAGACCACGCTAGATGATCTGGAAGCTTTAAGACTTGGGGGCAAGGAAGAGTTCTTTGATGGACCGCCATGCCTACAACACATCTGTTCGCAGGGTGCAATCTCAAGTGATAGAAACTCAACGCTGTTCAACTGTGGCGTGTACTGCCGTAAGAAGTGGGCGGATGATTGGGTTGAGAAACTAGAAGAGATGAACCGAAACCTTACGGCCTCTCCACTTCCGGCCTCTGAGATATCTGCGCTGCAGAAATCGGTGGGCAAGAAGGATTATTTCTACACCTGTAAGCAAGAGCCTATCAAAAGCTACTGTGATCCGGACGTATGCCGCACCAGAAAGTACGGTGTGGGTGATGACGTACCGGATGCGCCCAAGCTAGGCGGTCTTGTGACCATGTTGTCGGAGCCAAGGCTACACTTCTTGGACGTTACAGGGCGGCGGGTGCAGCTATCAACGGAGCAGTTACAAAACCAGACGCTGTTTCAACGGGCATGTATGGATCAGCTAAGTGTTATGCCTCCTACCATGCGTCCAGCAAGGTGGCAGATGCTTATCTCTGCGCTCATGACAAACTCCACACGAATAGAGGTGCCAGAAGAACTGACCTACTCAGGCCAGTTTAAAGATCACCTACGCATGTACTGCACCAGTAGGATACGGGCTGTGCAGGCAGAGGAAATAACGCATGGAAAGCCGTGGACCGAGGGCGGGTTTACCTCGTTCATGATCTCGGGTCTCATGGATTATTTGCATAATCGTAACTTCAATCAGTACACAAGAGCCGAGGTTACGGAAGCATTAAAGAAGCTGAACGGGGGCAAGGACGCCGAGTATGTCCTGAACTATCGCAAGGCTGACGGGAAGAGAACAACGGCGCGTGTATGGCGTGTGCCTGCGTTCGAGGAAACGGATGTAGAACTAGATGTAAAGGAGATTCCAAATGACATCCCCTTCTAACCGTTTGTTAAGGGTGTCCGAGGTCGCAAAGCTTTTGGGAGTATCGACCTCAACGCTCTACAAGTGGGTGAAACAGGGCCAATTTCCACGGCCCATAATGCTTGGACCGATGAAACCCAAGCAGCGACAGACCAAGCGTTGGGTTCTGAGCGAAGTGGAACAATGGGTAAACGAAAGGGCTAGGGAAGATGATTACGAATAGTGAACTGATACTGGGACCGCCCGGAACTGGGAAAACACATACGTTGATGGAGCGGGTGAACGATTACTTTGAGGAGGGCGGTGCGCCTCACAGATTTGCGTTTGTTTCATTTACTCGCAAGTCCATTCAGGAGGCTATGGAACGGGCTTGTCTGAAGTTTAGTCTCAAGCCAAAAGAGTTGCCGCACTGCAGGACGTTGCATGCCACGGCGTTCCACGGTCTTGGGCTACAGTCCTCCGATGTTATGGGGGCTGATGATTACAGAAAGCTGTCAGGTCTCCTACGTCTTGACCTACTGGCGAGAGACGGGGTTGATGCAGCGGACGGGTTAATCAAGACAACACTGTCGGGGTCAGGTGCTCAGTACCTAAACATAATCGACCGAGCGCGGTCTCGCTTGCTCTCTCTTGAAGAGGAGTTCAACGACTCGGGAAATTATGGCCTAGCATTTTCCAAGCTGGTGAATGTGGAAGCCACGCTGACTAAGTACAAGACGCAGGAAGCAAAGCTAGATTTCGGGGATTTTATTTCACGGTATGTGGAGATTGTTAATCCTCCGGAGCTAGACCTGTTGATTGTGGACGAGGCCCAAGATTTAACGCCGTCACAGTGGCAGATGGTTGCGAAGATGTCGGAGCATGCCAAGCGAACTATCATTGCAGGGGATGACGATCAGGCTATCCATGAGTGGACGGGCGTAAAGGTAGAAGACTTCCTGACTTGCTCAGACAAAAGGGTTGTATTGAGCCAGTCCTACAGGATGCCGCAGGCTGTTCACAATCTGTCTCAGATGATTGTAAAGCGGATAGATAACCGCATTGTGAAAGAGTTCGAGCCAACGGACAGAGAAGGCTCCATTAGATACCATGTAAACATTGAGACGGTGCCCTTGTGGAAAGGTTCGTGGACCTTGATGGCTCGTACTAATTCCTATGCTTGGGAGTTGGCAAAGCAGGTTCGAGCGTATGGATACCTGTATAGTTTTCGAGGACGGGGGAGCGTAAGCGAAGCGGTTGCCGATGGCCTAGACGTATGGCGGAAGCTGCAAGATGGGGAGCGTGTTGGTCTTGCGAGGATCAGGGACCTATACAAGAACGTCCCGAAGATGGGGGACTATCGGGTGGTCAAGCGGGGAGCGGTTGGTTTGTTGGATGCTGCAGCGGATGACGCGATGCTTTCTTACGATGATCTTGTATCAGAGTTTGGCATGGTTGCTCCGCTAAATCGTCCGGCTACGGACGTAATGAACCTTGGTAACGAGGACAGGCTATACATAGAGTCGCTTGAGGCACGGGGGGAGAACATCTCTGATACACCTCGTATTAAAATCTCAACCATCCACGCGATGAAGGGTGGGGAGGACGAGAACTGCATGGTGTATTTGGGTTCAACGAAGGCGTGTGAGGAGTCCAAGAACCCAGACGCGGAGCATCGGGTGTTCTATGTTGCGGTGACTAGGACCAAAGAGAACCTGCACATTTTGGAATCAGACAAACGGTACAGGTACATGCTATGAAAAGAGATGAGGTGCTAGACAAAGCCAAGTCTCTGATATCTGGTGACAGGCAAGAGGACTACGGGGATGCAACACAATCGTTCAGGGCCATTGCAGATGGGTGGAACGTCATTGTTTCTAGGGCAATTAAACAGAACGGGAAGTTTGCCCCTATTACTCCCGCGCATGTAGCGTTGATGATGGACTGGTTGAAAACAACACGGCTGCTCAATGACACGTCACATCAAGACTCGTGGGTGGACAAGGCAGGTTACAGCGCACTGGGCGCAGAAATAGGTTTATCAAATGGCGAAAAAAGATAAGACGATTAGTTTCATTGAGCGCATGGAAATGGATAACTTTGATCCCGATTGGAATATCCCTTTCGAGTTGCCCGACCTGACGGGCTACAAAGAAATAGCCGTGGACCTTGAGACGAGAGACCCGAACCTCACCACCCTTGGCCCCGGATGGGCTAGGGGTGACGGAAATATTGTGGGCATTGCGGTAGCAGCGGGGGATTACTCTGGGTACTTTCCTATCCGGCACCAGAACGGGCACAATCTTGATCCGAAGGTCACGCTGCGCTGGTTCAAAAAGCAGATGGCTACACCTCGGATTGATAAGATCATGCACAATGCAACCTATGATGCAGGGTGGCTACACGCGGAGGGCATAGAGGTGCAGGGTCGGATCATCGACACGATGGTTGCTGCTCCTTTGATAGACGAGAACAGGTTTTCATATAGCCTAAACAATCTGGGTCGTGACTGGATTGACATGCGTAAGAACGAGAAGATGTTACGCGCTGCAGCAAAGGACTTTGGCTTTGATCCCAAGTCAGAGATGTGGCGTCTGCCTCCGATGTACGTTGGTGCATACGCGGAGCAGGACGCAATCATGACGCTGAAGCTTTGGCATCGGCTCAAGATAGAGATCAGCGAACAAGACTTGGGCGCAATCTTTGATCTCGAAACGGGCCTCATACCTTTGATGTTGGAGATGCGTAAGAACGGGGTGCGCGTTGATCTGGACAAGGCGGATCAAGCTAGGAACGGGCTACGCAAACAGGTCAAGACGCTCAAGGAGTTCATCAAACACAAGAGCGGGGTGCAGATAGAACCGTGGGCTGCAGAGTCAGTAAAGAAAGTCTTTGAGGCTTTGGACCTATCGTATCCAAATACGGAAGCTGGTGCCCCGTCCTTCACCAAACAGTATCTGTCCTCTCACCCGAACGAAGTGGCTCAGGCTATCGTTAAGCTGCGCGAGTTTGACAAGGCAGACGGTACGTTCATTGAAACCATACAGCGGCACAGTCACAAGGGACGCATACACTGCGAGTTCCACCAGCTACGGAGCGATGACGGAGGCACTGTAACCGGAAGGTTCTCGTCCTCAAACCCGAACCTGCAGCAAATCCCTGCGCGTGATCCGGACATCAAGAAGCTCATTCGTGGGCTGTTCATTCCGGAGGACGGGTGCCAGTGGGGTTCGTTTGACTACGCCAGTCAGGAGCCAAGGCTCTTGGTTCACTTTGCGGCAAGCGTGTCGGGTGTGCATAGGCATGACATGGTGGATCAGATTGTCAAAGAGTACCACTCAGGCGATGTCGATCTACACCAGATGGTGGCAGACTTCGCGGGGATTACCCGAAAGCAAGCCAAGACCGTGAACCTTGGGATCATGTATGGCATGGGAGTTGCAAAGCTGGCGGCTCAGTTGTCGATCACGCCGGACGAGGCCAAGGCATTGCTGTCCACGCACCATTCGAAGGTGCCTTTTGTTAAGGGGCTTGCGGAACTGGCAACGGTACAGGCATCCAAGCACGGTTCGATACGCACGTTGCTTGGTAGGCGGTGCCGCTTCCATTTATGGGAGCCTCGCACCTACGGGTATGAGAAGCCGCTCCCGTTAGAGGATGCGCAGAAAAAGCACGGCATGAACTTGCGCAGGGCGTTTACATACAAGGCACTTAACAAGTTGATCCAAGGATCAGCCGCCGACCAAACCAAACGAGCGATGTTGGATTGCTATAACGAGGGCTTGGTTCCTTCGCTCACGGTGCATGACGAACTGTGCTTTTCGGTACAGGATCAGAAGCAAGCGTCACGCATTACCGAGATCATGGAGCACGGTCTTGATGACGTTCTGAAAGTACCATCCAAGGTGGATGAGGAGTTGGGTAGTAACTGGGGAGAGGTAGGGTAAAACCGCTCTCAAAGGCGGGATTCCCTATTAATAGTATATATAGCGAATCCCGCCTTTGAGACGCTAAATCTACTGTCCCATCCCAAGTCTTCGGGCGATATCCATGTTGCGGAAGTCCCCGAGTAGCGTGGACGGAATGAACTGGCGCAAGCCTGCATCCGCTTGCTGCACGGGAGCCGCTGCAGGGACCGTAGGAGCGGGGTTAGCTGGAGCGGGGGCCACTTGCTGCGCCTGAGCGATAGGGGCCTCTACAGGCGATTGTATGGACGCTGTGACGCCCTCCGCTACCTCTGGCTCCGGTTCAGGGACAGGTGACAGCGGCTGACGCATACGTTCGTTAGACAATCGGTTCAGCATTGCATAGTCCGGACGCTCTGTAACCCGTGGCTGATCCTCACGAACCTCAAGAGCAACCTCTTTGATTACTTCCTTGCTCACCATTCCGGGGTAGAACTCTCCACGCATGATGATGTTTGCTTCCGCCGCACCAAGACCAGCCTTCTGTACCAACTCCTTGCGGATTTGCTGATCTGAAAGACCTACTTGCCGTGCCGCTAGAATCTTGGCGTACATACTGCTTTGCGCTCTGTACAAGTTATCAAGATAGCCACCCCATGCGTCAGCCATATCCTCCGAAGAGGTGAAGTTCTGCTTGATGGCACGAGACGCTTGGGTCTTGGCACCAGAACGCAGGTTTAAATACTCCGAGCCTTTGTAGTTGAAGTCTTTGCGTAGGTTTAATTCGATGGGCGTGAACCCCGTAATGGCCCGAGCAAGCTCCGCCTCCGCGTTGTACTGTACACCCGTACCCGTTGGTGTATCGGTTGCTGCACGGAAGGCCCTGCCCCCTTCGATCCTACCATTCTTCTCGGTAACAATCTCTCTGATGTACGCTGGCTCAAAGCCGCCCATCACATGGGTAAACCCACGACTGATTTTTGTCCCAAGATCATCGGTGTCATCCCAGATAGGAGCGCCCTGTGGGGTTCTACCACCCCTGCCGATGGGGTTGTCAGAGGGCAACGCATTGCGCAGCCGCTCAAAGAACAACGATTCAGAACCAAACGGCTCTGCGTACCCACTCAATCCAGCAAAGGCAGCGGATGCAATCTTCTCCGCCTCCGACTTGTTAAGAATGCCCTTCTCTTGGTATACCTGTAGTGCAGCGCGAACAGGGTCAGTGACAAACGAGAACGGTGCAACGTAGCTCTGGTCAGCAAACTGCATCTTGCCACGGTGATCGTTGTTCAGAACAATCAACTGGTGGCCCTTGGTGTAGTCAGCGTTCAGAGATTCCGCTGCGTCCATCTCCTCTTGCGTGGTTCCTGTTGCGATCATAGACGCTCTGGTTGCCGCATAAGGAAGGGCCGTTGATACAGCCAGATAGGATGTCAGGCGTTGAGAACCGATGCCCCTGATGGACCGCTCAAGGTTCCTGATACCCTCTTCTCCAATTTTTGGGTCGCTCAAAAGCCGCTGCCCTGCAGCCGAGTCCAGATCAATCTTATAGCCTAGTTCCTTCATACCACGAGACAAAGTGTTGGCAGAGTTGCGGATGTTTTCTGCGGCAAACGAAGTGAAGTTACCCAAGATAGGAATGCGGTCGAGGTTCCGAACGAGGTTCCCGATCCGGTTATACATAGGCATAGTTTCTTTGACCGCTTGAGCAGACATCATATCCAAGAATGTCATCTTGCTATCGGGGCCAGCCGAGAGCCGAGATACAAGACCCGCATCCAAAAAGGTTTGCTTCACGTCATCCGGTATGTTGTTGATGTCTACTGCTTTGCCAATCGCTGTACCGTAGCGGGACCGCTCACCCAAGACCCCCATGACTTTAAAGAACGAGTCTGACTCAGCGTATACTTTCTCGAACGCCTGCATGAGAGGCACGACTCCGCCAACGTTACCAACAAGGTTCGTTAGTTTCTCTGCGCCCCTGCTTACTTTCCCCGCGACAGTCAGGTCTTTGCCCACTTCCTGCAAATCCTTGAGGGTCTTGGCAATCAAGCTGGAATCCCGAAGCCCCATTTCACCCATGAGTTGGGTCATGCTCTTCATACCCTCGTCATCCAAGTTACTCATGTTGGCGGCATGCATGGCGAACGTATCAAAGAAGTCCAAGTCTCTGCCAAGCAGCCCCTGCGCACCAATCATCTGAATGTTGCCCAAGATGTTTCGGACCTGTGACAACGGGTTTGGAATGATAGCCATCTTCTGCGACAGGCCCTTGGCCTGAACCGCAAGAGCAGCCACTTCATTCAACACAGTCTGACCCAGACGGCCCGGAGTTGTGATTGCACTGTAGACTTCCGGAGCAGCATAGACCCCTGATAAGTCTCCGAAGTTTCCCTGAAACACTTGGTTAGGGTTTTGTTGACCAAGGCTAACGTACCCCAGATCAGTCAACGTTTGTGCGCGGTCCTTGGTTGTCCTAGCCATAGACCCTACCTCAGTTAGTTCTGCCTGAGCATAGTCTTCGGGTTTCATGTTTAACCGAATGAATGTTGGGCGACCGCCATTTGCAAGAGCCGACATACCTGCGTCTTCAGCCATAGTCAGGCCACCGTCTGCAACATTCTTTGCGGAGTCGCGATAGAACTTGAGACCGCCCACGGTTCTGGACAGGTCATCTATGGTATTGATGTAGCTTTCTTTCACATCGTTTCGCATGCCCATAAGTCTTTTGAGCGAGTCAGAGCTATCAATTAAAGCTTTCCGTTCGATAAACATATCAGTAGCTAGATCAACCTTTGATGATCCGGGCAAAACGTAGTTGTTACGAGCCGTCTTTAACGCCAGAACTTTTTGTTTCATGGCATCGTTTACAGACATGCCTTCTTTAACGCCGCTTAACCCCAAGATTTCATACAACACATTACGAGCCGTGCTGCTCACCGCCGCAGGATCAGCGGTAGTCCCAAACTCTTCTGGAGCTTGCCGAATAAAATGCTCAATGTCGTTCAACCCTTGAGCAAAGTCTTTCCCGCTCTCGTCTATCCCGTTCTTGTAAAAAGACAACGGGTTCTCGTGAACGTCAAACCTGCGCCGAAGATACGCCTTTTGCATCTGTTCGTTTGCAGTTAGGTTTTCCCTAATAGTGTCACGAACTTTCTCTAGCCGCAGCTTTTGTAAGGACATCCCAGTAGGCATGTCTCCTACTGGAACATCCGATGAGACCATCTCAGACAGGCGGTCTATTTCTGACTCAACCTCTACAAGTATCCTGTCTTGATGCTCTACGTTTAAGTCAAGCATACGTTTCGCAGATTTTATAGCCTCTGCGCTAAGAGGCGCACTACCTTCGTCACCTATTCTTAAAAAGGCAGTATCCCCTGTGTCTAAATAATGTTCTAAGTTATTTTTTGCGGCTGTTATTAGGTTTTTCTTTTTTCCGGGCCTAACAGTTGTGCCAATAAACTTAGAAAGCTCTTTATCAAAGCTTGAAAAGTAAGAGACGGCTAAGGATTTAGCAGTTTGGTTCATGGCTATCGTGTCTTCCTGCCCCTCAAAGAGCTTGGCATCAACGCCACCGGAAGCCGTAAGGTACTTGTTGTACCCCCTGCCAATCTTCTCTCCTACCACCGTGTTACCAAGGTAATTAAACGCCAAGCCGAAGGCGTTGTTTGTACCACGAGCAAGGGCCGAGATGCCGTCACCTAGAACGGGAGTTGCACCAATGCCTCTTGCCACACCGCCCACCACGGGCAGGGCCATGTCAAATCCAAGGCTAAAGGCCCCTGCTTCAAAGCCGCTGCGAAGTTTGTTGCGAAGTTTGCGTCCGCCTTCTGCACTGCCTGACAGATTGAGGTCCTCTTCGGTCTTTAAGAAATCGGGAAACACATCAAAGGAGTCCGACAATGTAGCGCGACCATCGGGCGTTATTAGAGTTTCATATCCAACCGCAGCCAGTGCCGTTGTTCCAGCCAACCTCGTTCTATTTTTGAGCATAGCACGACCCGCTGCACTATCACCAAACGACTCTGCCGACTTTAGAAACCTGCTCTTCGATGGTCTAGCAATGCGCCCTGCCTTAGCAACGGAACCCGCACGACCAAGCCAGCCAGCAATAGGAATAAACCCCAAGCCAAAGGCCACGATCTCCTCGGTGATTTCTCCCGCAGCGGTGTTAGGGTTGAGGTCGTTATTTTTCTTAAACTCTTCAAAGGATTCTGTCACACCACGAGAGTAGTTAGAACCTATAGACGCATCTATGCCAGCGGCCCCGATCTCCAACAACCCTTGGGCCATTGTTACAGGAGCGGCCTTGATGCCACGACCTATTCCGGTGAAGGCAGATTCGGTCATGCCCTTCTGGATAGAAAGAGCTTGGTCCTTTAGTTCTAGGGCCAAGTCTTCATCTCCGGCGTCAAAGGCAGCGTTCGATTGAGACCGTAGGGTTTCAAACTCTCTGGCTTGCAGGGCGTCAGCCTTTAAGTTCGCTGCTCTTTCTTCGTCACCAGCATCAAACGCTGCATTCGAAGCCCGTCTTAATTCTTCAAAAGTAGCCATAGTTTAATCCTACTAAATCTTAAAGTCGCCGCTATCTTCTTGACCACCGCCGCCATCTGCTCCTGATGGAAGAGCGTTTATTGTAGAAAGATACAATGCAATATTGTCCGGCTCAAAAAGTTCACTAAGTTTTCTTAATGCGTAATCTCTTGGACTTTCCCCTGATACTAAGTCAATAGTCGCACTGTCTCTTCCTGCTTTTAAAAGGGCCTTGAAGTTCGCATCTACGGCTTTGTATGGAGCAGAGCCAAAATACGTTTTGTTTGAAAGTTTCCAAGTTTCAAAGTCTCGTCGTTCTTTATTTTGCGCTGCCGTTGCCCTTAGCCTTCTTTGCTCGTCCCTTCCTTCAGCCGCTAAGGTCGTTTCCAAGGCGTCACGTTTCGCGATGCGGTCTGCAGCCATCTCAAAGCCTTTGAGACCGATGGTGTCCTCACGCTTCTTGCGGGTGGCGCGATCTTGGATCGCGGACTTAGCACCGATCTGCAAGGCAGCACCGATATTGGTCAGGGCATTCGAAGACTTGCCCGACATCAACGCCGCACCCATGAGCATGAACAACTCGCCCTTACGCGCAGCCTTGTCCTCGTCTGACTCTCCAAGCAGGCTTTTGAGCAGCTTTACATAATCCTTGGTTAAGTCTCCAATGCTGCCGTCACCACCAAAGTTTTCGCCCAAGTCTGCATTTGCGCCTAACGTAGTAATTTTTTCCTTAATCGCTGGTGTAATTGTAGGGGTCACAGGAGGTGAGACAACCTTTCTGTCTACTTCCTCTTCTATTTCTACCTGACGCTGTTCTTGTTCGTTGGTAGCCCTTTCCGCAGAAAGTTCTTTCAACAAATCCTCAGCCGAGTCTTGCGCGGAGACTTGCTCCTCGGCTAGTTGTTGGTCAGCGTCTCCAACCGATTTAGAAACACCTTTTACATCATCACCCAACACATCTGGACCCAAACCAGACATAGCCGCTGCCACTTCGGTTACAGTTTTTGCAATAGGAACTACTGCTTTAAGAGGGTCTGCACTTACGGTCCCTGCTCCTTCAGGGTCGGCTTCAATCTTAACGTCTACTTCGCTGCCGTCCCCAGTAAAACCTTTCCCAGCTATTCTATATGGCCCCGCTTCGTTACGCGCATCCATTGCATCTATTGCAGCTTCATTGCCAAGAGCCTGAACAGCATCTTCGGAGGCGGCGATTGCTGGGCCAACTCTTTTTTGAACAGCTTCAGCAGTAGCCGCTTGAGACTGTTCAATCGCGCTATTAATTTTTTCCTGTATCTCTGGGTTTAAGAAAAACTCAGTGATGTAGTCTCCGGCAGTATCAAAAATGCTACCTTCTGTATCTAATCTTTCCGCTAATTCTTTTTCAGACGTATTTAATGCCTCTTGTTTTTCTGTTCTAGCTGCAATCCTAGCGTTCTCATCACGTTCTGCAGCTTCAACAGCCATGTCAACTTCACGATCATCACGCATTTTTGTATATTGATCTGCGTACTTTGCAAACTCAGCAATGTCTGGAGTAACCGCTTGCAACTCTTCGGCAGGCGTTACTGTCGGCTTCCGCATTTTATTTAATGCCTGCAACTTTAAAATTCTTTCGCGCTCTGCCTGTATAAGACGCTCTGCGTCAGAATTAACTTCTGTTGGAACAGCCTTCGCTATGCCCGACTCCAACGGAACACTAAACGCCTCGCGTGTGTCCGCTGCATCCCGAATTATTCTTCCAGCCTCGGTGCTGTCTTCCCGTTGCTGCGCAATCTCTTCCCGTCCTAACGTATTCCTAAGAGTCTCTTGATTACGTGCTGTTTGTGACGGAGACAACTCACCGCTGAAAGGATTACCTTTAATAAGAGACTCTATATATCTTTGAGAATTTATCATTCTCAGATCATCATCGGACTCAGCGTACCTTTTACCAAGAATACCTCCCGGTTGTCCCTGTGCATTGTTAGGCGCTAGGCTTTCAATTAAAGCAGCACTAATCTTTTCTTTTTCAAAGTTAGCCGCGTCTTGTGCTTCTATACCACCGCCAACATTTTCACGAGGTCTAACCCTAATCCGGTCATCGGAAAAAATATCTCCAGCGTAAGGGTCTCCCAATATTTCTTTCGATTGAAGAGGATCAGCACGTAACTGCGCTGGGCTAGTCAAGTCTTCATTATTCGCCGCCGCAATAGAACGAGCTACCCTATTATCTCTAGCGTCATTTGCAGCGTTGGATGCTGCAAACACATCTTCAGGGGAACTAACCTGCTCTATCTCAGGAGGCATAGGCACAAGAGAGGGATCAGACGCTGCGCGTTGCTCCCGAAGTCTATTGACCCGAGTTCCAACCACCGCATCTCCGGGTCGTGCGTTAGCTACAAGACTGCTAAAGCCCTCAGAGATAACCATTTCAACAGGGGAAACCATACTAGCGTTAGCCATAACCTCGGGCACAGCGTTGTTTAATTTCTCAAGAGTGGCAGAACTAATCCGCAGATACTCACCTTCAGCCGTAAGACCCGGAACATTAATAATGTAGTCCGGTAAATCAGCACCACCACCGTTCGCAAACGTCATGGCTGTTTCTTGTAGCTCCGGTGACGAGCTAAGAATGCCACCCATTTGAGCCAACTTTTTTCGAGAGTCACGGTTCTTGAACATGCCCCTGTTTGAAACACCGTTTGCGTTAGGACCGTGTGTCGGGGGAGGACCTGACACGGAACCTCCTTCTTGAAAAAAAGTATGTACATTAAAATTAGGTGTGCCTATGCCTCCAAAGAACGATTCATACGGACTGGAAGGTAGTGACTGATTGGCGGAGGGACTACCAACAGAGCCTCCAAACGGCGAGCCAATAACCTGTCCGCTAAACATAGGACGCCCCATAGACGGTTGGGGGCTAGTGCTTGGTGCAAAACTGTTCATGCCACCGCCAAATGTCTGCTGCTCCTGCTGAGAAACGTTTTGCAAAAAGTCATCTCGCTTCTGATCAAAATTCTGCGCTGCAGAAATCGCAGGAACACCATAAGTCTGCTCTAAATACTCGCCGTACTGATCTATGCCACCACTGTTCTTGTTTAAAGCATAATCAGGAACATCACGCTGAGGACGATAAGGCATCATACCAAATCCATTAAAGTTTCGTGACATATTAATCATCTCGAACCTCCAAACATATTTGACTGTTGTAGACCGTACAGTCCCATTCCAAGACCCGCAATTTGCGAGATCGCACTCGGGCTTGGTTGTTGTTGCTGCGAGAATGTCTGCTGCGCCGTGGGCATACCCTGATAAATGTCCGAGTAGAACCCAAGCTGTTGATACGGAGCCATAACATTTTGGTATTGGTTCTGACGCTGCGCATCCAGCATAGCCTGCTGTTGTGCCTGCTCTTGACCGCCCATCGTACTAAGCATGTTGATGTCTTTAAACCCAAGACCCTGAGCCGTCTCGCCAAGCTGCGCTTGCTGCATGCCCAAGGACCCAAGACCACGGCCCAAGGAGCCATATTGACCAGCCAGCCCACTGTACGCACTTCCTGCACCAAGACCCAACTGCCCCGAAGCCTGACCGCCTTGAATGCCCATCTGCGCACCCGACAACGCAGCACGTTGCTGACGGCCCATAGACTGCTCGTAAGCTTGCTGCGCACGTTGCGCGGCACCTTGATACCCAGCCTGCCGCATGCCTGCCGCAGTGCGACCTTGCTGGTTTAAAATACTTTCATCCAACTGGCCCTGACGAACAGCCTGTCGAGACCCGCCCATCGCTCCAGCCGCAGTAGCCTGAGCATCAATGCCAGAACGTTGCTGATCACCCTGACGGCGAATGTCCGTCATAGCTTGCTGAACAGCCTGATCCTCATACGGGTCCATAAACTGTTGAATGTTACTCGGGTCAAACTGTGCGCCCGTTCCTGCAAGGTCCGAGTACCCTTGACCAACGGCCCCTTGAATACCACTAATCGCCTGACCCGTGCCGCCGATAGAACCCATAGCTTGGTTTAACGGGTTTGTTGCTCCATACATGGTGCCAATGCCTGCGCCCAGTGTATTTGTTCCAGCCTGCAACATAGGAGCATATGCCCCTAAACCGGAAGCCGTAAGGTCCGAGGCTTGTTGCTGCAAACCACTTCGACCCGCAACATTATACTCTGGCAGAACAAAACCATCGTCCTTACCTAAAGCCTGCGCTCGTTCCAGTATTTCTTCTTGGTACTTACGAAGGTAGTCAGGAATCTCGGTCCTGCTAATCTGTGTTACTGTATTAGACATTTTTAAATTCCTGCATGTTTCTAAATAGCTTGGCGGCTACGGCTCCTCGGGTGCCGTTGGGCGCATCCCCGATCATCTTGCCTGCCATCTCGGCGTCTCCGCCACCTATATTTCTCAAGTCCTTTAGAGACAGAACAACTTCCCCGTTTGAAAGCATTGCTTCCTGAACGGGATTGCCATCCTGATAGATCATTGCAGGGATATCATCACTGGTCCCTGTTCCGGGGCCTTCGATTAGGCCCCCCATCAGACCACCCCTTGCCGCGTATTGTGTTTCAAAAGGAGAAATATCATCCCCCTCCTCAATTTGCCTGTCGTACTCGTCCCGTTCTTCAGGAGTGCTAAACCTCGTGCCATCATTATAACTTGCGTAGAGGTTGTCTAAACGAGCCTTCTTTTCCTTTTCAGTTATACTCGTCCCATCGTATCCTTCAGTACTTAAAGGAGACGTCTTTTGTTCTGGTACTATTGACGATAGAAGAACCGCTTGAGCAAGAGGATTTGAAAGAATACCTTTCTTCTCTGGACCCGCTATTGTGCTCATAGGCTTTCCAATGAAACCTAACTTTCCTAACTGACCACTAATCTTAGCACCCATCGGGTGGTTTTGAAGGGCAGTACCAATACCACCCCTGAAGGCTGTGTTAGCACCGCCAGCCAGAAGCCCGTACTTGATAGCGTTCTTAAAACTACCGCCACCAGCCAACGTACCTAACCCTGCACCAATAGCAGGAGCCAAGAAGGTTCCTGCTCCGGGGACTAGAAGCCCAGCAATGCCTCCTAGAATGCCACCAAAGTTAATGCCCATACCAAACCACCACTATGAATTGACCGCACATTATCACGATATCTCCAAAATACTAGCCACAACATGCAACCTGTTTGCTGTCCCTGCCGTGACTTTTAAAATTTCATCTGCCTGAACCACAAGCGGTGCGGTCAATAATTCAACTGTACCCTTGGCCCCCACTGCTTTGTCTTTGAACAAGCTGAATACACTTGACCCGTTGGTCAACGTTAACGTTAACGTGTCCGCGTTGTTGCTATCCTCTGACACAAGAATAGATTTTATAATTGCGGTAGAAAAAGAGCCACACGTATAAAGTGTGGTCACGTCCGTTGTCGTAAGGTCAACTTTTGCATTTACATAAACATTTGCCATCAGCCCATAAACCACCCTACTGCGGTAGCTTTATTCTCATCGCTGTCCTGTTGAGACGCATTGTATTGCGCTAGGAAAGTGGAGAAAGACCGCACGACTTCGTTAAGATAACGTTGGTCATAGTCCAAAGGCGCAACAGGAAAAAATGGAAGTGGAGTAGGTGTAGCCATCAGCGCCTCCCGTCTGGTCTTATTTCAATACGAGGCACACCCAAGCGCCAAAGCACGTTTTCCGTAGTGGACTGCACCTTCAACGTAAAGCTGCGGCCTCGCAACCGTGTAAAATACTGGTTTGTGTACTGGTCGATGGGAGTTGCAGACGTTTTTGCAACCGCGTTTGTAGAAGAGTTCTGATCCACTTGGCCCGGAAAGTTCTTTGTTTCCAAAATAAAATTCATCGTAGATGTGTCCGTAGTTTCCCTGAAATTAACGTCAGGAATTACACGACTGATAAATGAAAACTGATTGCCTTGTGATATACGCATGTCACCAGACTCAATAAACGTGGACATAGCTGACCCATCGTCCTCAGTTCCTTTTTCATGGTCAAACAAAAAGTTATCTGTAGATGTAGAAATCGGAAACGCAGAGATACCACGATCTAACCACGCAGTGCGTCCCAAAGTTCCTATAAACCAAAGCTTTTCCATGTAGTTATACACTACATAACGGTCATTCTCGGTGTTGCCAGCATCGTTAGAAGGATAAAACCACCACACTTCCGAGAAGGAAACATTAGCCCCAGCTACAACCTTTTCTTTTTGGTCCCTGTTCATGCCGTCAAACACAAAGTCCCTGACTGTGCAGGGTATTCGCTGCACTGCACCTGAGTAAGCGTAAAACTCTGCGTCACCCATCCAGAATACTTGGTCATCAACCGCGATTGCAGCTTTGGGACTAGCGATTGTAATGTTTTCAGAAATTAAGTTAATGCCAAAAGTAAACGGTGGCCCAATAAACTGCATCGCGTGAATAGAAACATCTGTAAACACAAGTATTTGTTGACGTGTTTCAACGGCTTGAACAATAGTGGAGCCAGAACTTATGCGCAAATCACCCGCTGTATTACTGGCTGTTGGATACCACTGGACAGGGTTTTCCTGACTACTAAACCGTATAAGCAAAGGGTCTTGAGTCCCATCACCATCAGTGGCCGTTGAGGATGCACCAAGGCCATCCGCACCAAACGCAATAACGTGACGATCCCTGTCGGAGAGTAACACCTGTAAAGCCACTGTAGGAACCGAGGTGCGCGTTCCGAGGCTCAAGCCGCTATCTGTTAGAGCCTTGGCTCGTGTTCCTACGCCGTTTGTTTTATCCCAATAATAGATTGAGCCGTTACGGTCATTAAGAATTAAGTCTTCACCAAAGTTATCTTGGGTCCAAATACGCAGTGTGCTTGCGGCACTTACTGAATCTGTATTTATCGGCTGACCCCAACCAACAAAGTCGTTTGAACTTGCCGCGTTGCCAACAGCTAAAAGAACGACACTATTATCAGCGTGAGTAGCGGCAGTGGTTCCTAAGTGACCGCGAGTACAGCCAGTTAAATCGTTACTACTAATTCCACCCACTTTTATTAACTCAGAGTCCACAAGTATAACGTCATTAGCCACAATGCCCGTTGTGCTATCCAAGGTGATCGTAGTCTCGCTGGTATCTAAGGCTTCGTTAAGTTGACCAACCAACGCACCATCTGTTGTGCCGCCCCAAAGTCCAACGCCCCAACCAACGCCGCCTTGCACAGAAGAGTTTAATCCTGCGCCAATCTGATAAGTGCCGACAACACTACCGCCGCCGTTACCCGTATCGCTGCCATTAGCATTGACCGCTGTGGCGCTTATACCACCAGACACCGTAATACTTTCTATTGTGCTAACGGTTCTAGCCGATATTTTGTACGTGCTTCCGTTTACAACCTCTGTAATTTGATACTCTTGGTTCAAGACGTTTGCTGTAATTGTTCCGCCCAATGTTGCCGCGCCAGAAAAAGTTACAAAGTCGTTTACTATACAGCCGTGATTTGTATCTGTTACAGTGAGAACAGCCGATCCATTTGTTGCAGCAAATGTAACGTCTCCTGCGCTAGTAGTAAGGCGAATAGGGGTAACGTCCTTAAATGCTGTACCCTGTTTAATGTAAAACTTTTCTTGAGTTCCAACGCCTAGAAACTTTTCGCCGCTTAGGGCAACAAACTCATGCAATCCACGACACAGGCCCAAGAAAGCATTATTAGAATTTTTTTCCCAACCGTTTAGCTTTTCAGGAAAGCCAAACCGAAACCTTACCTTATCACAATCAACCCAACCGTTTTCTTCAGAGTACGGCGTAATCTCTTTGTTTATTCCGGGTTTAAATTTAAGGTCTGTAAGCGGCATTATGACACCCTCACGAAGAGAGTTGTTGGAAAATACCCTTGTCGCCCACCCGCATATCCCATTGCTCGCCAAGTGCCGGATAGAGCATTCCCGACCCCTTGAGCACTATCTGTTGCGGCTGGCTTGAGAGTGCTACCTGCATATGTGTCGCCGGGAACAATCGCACCACTTAGCACAGTAAATCGGTTGGCAAAAACGTAAGTGCCAACATCTCCATAAGTTGTGCTAGGAGCCGTATAAGCCGCTACTTTAGTAGCAGCAACTTGCTTCATCGTGCCATTGTCGTTTACAACAAACTGATCTGCGTCTACGATAGTAATGTTAGAAGCAGATGTTCCACCGTCCATTACGTTTAATTCTGCTGCGGTGCTAGTAACTGCGGTGCCGTTGAGGGATAAAGCGTCAGTCTCAAGAGTGCCGTCAATGTCCGCATTACCCGATATATCTAAGGTTGCGGCGTCTAACTCTCCTGACAGGGTAATGTTAGTAGCCCCTGTAATCGCACCTGACAGGGCAATGTTAGTAGCCCCTGTAATCGCACCGTTTAAAGCCACCGCACCGTTTATATCAATCGTGGTTGCTGCAATCTGCACCTCAGTGTCCGCAACAATATCTAACTGACCGTCCGCGCTGGATTGAATATATATAGCCGTATCACGAAACTGTATTTTATTATTGGTGGCTATCGTTGTAGCAGCCGCAATGTTTACCGCGCCATCTATGTCCACAATATCTAAGTTTGTGGTCCCGTCTATGTCCGCGTCACCGCTAATGTCTAGCGTTGCCGCGTCCAACTCGCCCGTCATTGTGACGTTTCTAAAGCCCGTAATGTCTTTGTTGCTGTCAACAACAACCGCTTTGCTGGCACTAACTGTACCCGCAGTTACATCAAGCTCCGTCAGCGCACTAAGAACCGCTGTGAAATCTGTGACTGCGGCCCCAGAACCCGCGCCGTCAGCTAGAACAATAGCCGACTTTGTAGCGGCTATCGTGACGTTGGCACCAGACCCTTGCGTAATGGACAAACTTTGGTTTGTGCTATTAACGATCATGTACATTCGAGCTTTGTTGTTTTGCTCTAAAGTAACAGTGCATGTACCGCCCGGAGTTCCCGTAAAGTTTACAGCCTTGTAATGACCATCAGACAGGACCGCCGTAGTGGACAACGACAGCGTGTAAGAAGTGCTGGACAAAGCAATCGAAACAAAGCCGTTGGCCGCACGATCTATAATATCAAAGTTGTTATTGGTGCTATCGCCCCATGTGCCTGATTCATCACCAGTAGATATTTTTTTAATTGCGTTGGCGCTAGTGTATGTAGCCATGATGTGACCTCAACCATAAATTTAAATATACTATACCCATACTTCTGCTTCTAAGCAACTACGCAGCGATATCCTCCCAGCTTGGAGACTGAGAAGGTGTAATCGCAGAAAAACTTGAAGACTGAGAAGGTGTAATCGCAGAAAAACTTGAAGACTGAGAAGGTGTAATCTGTCCCCAAACAAGTGCCTTCGTAATAAGGCCCGTGGCTTGAACGCCTGTTACAGATATTTCTGCAGAAACGCTGACCGTTCCAACCGCGCTTGTGGCTTGAACGCCTGTTACAGATATTTCTGTGTCAACGCTTACTGTTCCCACGGCACCAGTAGCTTGAACTCCCGTCACCGTAGAGTTTAGCGTGTCAAACCCCGCGATAGAGTTGTCAGCTAGTGGGGAAAAACCTAACATCAGTCAGCATCTGCAATGGTTAGTGTGCCAGCTTCTACTTGGCGTAGTATCTCTGCGTAGTGTCTGTTGGCTGGGTCTAGTGGGACTGATAGCTCTTGTCCGTCTATAGTGGCTTTAACTGTATCATTTACATTATCTATTGCTATATATTGTGCCGATAAAATTGTCATTGAACTATCCATAACTATAACTCCGCATCGGCTTGATAAAGTAACGGGGTAATATCCAGATGTGCTGCACTACCTGCCGTTGCACCACTTGTTTGCGTGTGAAGCTGGTAATTCTCAGCTTGAATATTTTGGGCAGTAAATGCAGATACCCCTCTGTTTGCATTTTTCTCGTACAGTTGAGCTGTATTTGCAGCACCCATTGTGATAGAAGGGGCTGCTCTCATTTTTGAAACAAAATTAATATTAGCGTAGGCATTTCCTGATGTATTGCAACTATGGACAACTCCATAAGCCTTTAATACTGTTTGAAAATACCTCTGGCACTTAGCTATCGTGGTACTTATTTCTTCTTGCTCAAAATCTGTAGCCACTGGACCGACTTCCATCTGTACGCCTGTGATGAAGAAGTTGTTGTCAGTGCTGCTGAAGAAGCTGTCTATGCCAGCGGCACGATTAGCATTTGTAACATTAGCCCATGATGCTGTGTTTAGTGTGCCACTTGTAAAATTAGAACCTGCGTGTAACCAAAATAATAAATATAAACTTACTGCATTATCGTCATCAAAAGGACTACTACCATCATCTACATCAGCAGGGAATGTAATTTCATGTCTAACCCAATCCGTTGTAGTATTATACAATTTAGTTATTTGTCGGGTATTATCATTATCAAAAAGCTCACAGCCAAACGTAAATGCAGCATTAGCTTTAACGTAAAAACTTAACGTAATTTGTTTTGCTCCAACAACCCCTTTACCAATGCGTTGTAGGTTTTGGCCTTCAAATCTCTGCTGAATATGTAAGAACTCAGAAGCAGCTATAGATGTATCAGCAGTAGTGCAGTCTAGTTTAAGACAATTAGCAGAAATACCATTTGGCCCATCCGCTGTTTGTGACATTGTTAAACGACCGGCAGTATTACCTCCAGCTAAAGCAAATCTATCTACAGTAAAATAACCATCAGTAGCACCCAAGTCTGCCACAGACGAACTTCTAGCGGCCACGTTCATGGAACCATTGATTACCATATTGCGACCAACAGCAGGGGATATGTTGGCGTTTTGTCTTGCTTTACTCATAGCTTATTCTCCCAACAGGGTAGCCAAGTCCAATGCCTTCAGCGCATCAGGGTTTGCCGCAGCATCAATGCGAGCATCGTCTGTGATGTCACGTAGCGTTGCCTTTTGTGCAGCAATAGCATCAGCGCCTGTACCAGCTTCAAGAGCCTTCATGTACTCTACGTCCAAGTCAGCCAAGCGAGGCGCACGTTCTGCGCGTAGGTTGTCCTTGTGGATGGCCTTTGCCGCTGTCATGTCTACTTCGACAGCATCGCCATTAAATGACCAAGCGCCACGAAAGGTGCGATCCGCTGGTACGACCAGAGAAGATGCCTCACGGACATCACCGTTGATATTGATGTAAGTGGTCATGCTGCCATCTCCATTTCTTGATTAATCTTCCACGCATTGCGGAAACTACGATCCGATGGGATCAATTCTACAGGTACAATCTTCATGACTGCTCTGTTGCCTTGGTAGTCACGCCACACTTGCGGCGGGATGTCTTTCATAATGAGGTACTCAATCGCCTCTTCTTCAGTCATAGCAGGGATAGGCTCAGCATACGGATGCTCTTTGGGCTGTCCGTCTGGTACGTTCTGGTCACGAAGGTATGTGTCGATGGGTGGCAGTACACCACCAGCCAGTGCAGCAGCCATCCAGTTAGGGTCAGGCACAAGCACAGCGGCAGGAGCATCAGGCTGTGTCGGGTCTTCGAACAGCACACGATACTTCGACTGCACAGGTGCAAGGCGTGACTTAGCTTCTGCTAGGCGATCCCAGAGGTGGCTCATGCTAGGTCTCCGAATATTGAACTGTGCATACGGTCACTATCCTCTTTCGAAGAGTCTTGGTTTCCTGAGCGTGAGTTTAGTTCATAAGTTGATGCAGCATAACCAGACAGCCCGTTATCGCCATCACCGGGCCTATTGCCCCTATGACCCAGAACTGCGCAATAATTTGAGTTTGCCATGTTAGCACTGAAATTAACATTATAATCGCCTGTGCCATTATCCGTTAGGCTACCAATATTCATGCTGTCCCGTATAGCAATGGTCCCAGTCCCATTAAAGTTTACCCAAGCCTTTGCAGACCCATTGACCACATAGCTGGTGCCGACTGTATCTGTGCCATCGGTGATGTTGGAAACGTTTAACGTACTCATGCTAAGTCTCCGTGTATTGTGGCATTTCCATCACTACAGTCCGAAGTAGCATCTGTTCTGGTTTTGTTAACTAAAGTAACCCCAGAGGCTGTCCTGTTTGTGTTTATATATGGCTGCTCATCTTCTGTCGTGTGATGCCCAACCCAATCGTCATCTGCAAAGTGGTTTGAAAAACTAATTGTTAACTGGCCTGTGCCAATATCGGCTACAGAACTAATGTTTCTTGAGCCAATTATAGCTTGGCTTCCATAAAACAATAACGCCGCCGCAACGCCTGACACTGCACGACTAGCTGTTTCACCCGTGGCTTGGATGTTTGTGACCGTTAGTGTACTCATGCTAGACCTCCATGCGTAACAACACAAATCCGAGCCACATCAACTGGAGTTGTTAAACTTGTTTGTGTAGTTAAGTCAGTGTAAGAAGCCGCCTGACTTACCCTATTGTAATTAGCTACCCTGTTTATATCACCGCCATCAGATGATGTGTTTTCACGACAAGCAAAAGCATCTACATGCTCTCCATCTTCCATATTGTTTGTAAAATTTGTGCGATACAAACCAGTGCCGTTATCCGTTAGTGAAGATATATTAAAACTCGTACCACTTACAGCAATAGTGCCAGTGCCATTAAAAGTACAATGAGCCTTAGAAGCACTCTGCTTAGTCAGCGTAACGGGGTCAGTCCCATTTGCTGCGCTTATCGTATTTGCTCTAATATCAGACAATGGACAAGTTCCCTCCGCTTGCGACTGTTAGCGTAACACCTGATGCTACAGCCAAGGGGCCAGTAGCAGAAGCGTTCTCTGTCGCGTCGATGGTTACATTTGTGTTAAGGGTTTGCTCAGACACACGAAAGATGTCACCAGCCGCAGCCGCAGGGCCAACCGTACCGCGCTCGCCTTTGTAGCGACCCCCGCCAACCGCAGTCGCAAGGTCAACCGCCGTGAACATCAGCAAATCGATGATGTCGCCAGTGGCAGCGCCAGATGTCAGCACAACGTCAGAACCGTTGGTAGCCGTGAAATCGGTGCCATCGACCAGCCTCACGCCGTTCATATAGACATCCACGAAGCCCGCCGTATAGCCCGCCGTAGCAAAGCTAGTTTGCCCAGAGGTAGCCGTGAAGGTCTGTCGCGTTTGTGTAGCCTGCGGGACAGGTATAGCGCCTAAATATCCAGCCATGTTATACTTCCTCCAATGCCGTCACTCTGGCCTCTAATGCTTCAATCTTAGCCATAGCCTCTTGCAGTGCTTTAACAGCCTTCATGTACAACACAGAGTATTTTACAGAAAGATACTCTTCTTGATTGCCGTCTGCATCTAAGACTGGTTCGTCATCAGCATTAGTCTTAAAGTTCTGCTTCACCAATCCATTCATACCAGCGGCTTGAAGGTCTTGAGCAATAACGCCAAGCATATTTGGTGCATCTAACTCAGCATCAATCATAGAGTAGTTCTTGAACTGCAGTGCTTTAATGTCATTCCACTGGGAACTGGCAGGAGCAATGTTTTCTTTTAGACGCCCATCTGATGTAGCACCGTAGGAGTTTGTTGCTGACTGAAAGTCACCGTTTTCTTCAATCTTAGATTTAACTACGTTTCGACGCATGTGTCTAAATACTTGGTCACTCCCAGTGCCATCTCTTGCCACAACCTGAGTTATGGTGTCGTTACTACCATCCCCAGCATGGAAAATAGTAATAGCTTCCTCTGTCGAAGTATAAACACTACCGTGACTTCTGCCTACTTTTATACCTCCAGCCCTGATATACAAATCGCCAGAGTCATCAAGCTGCATAGACCCCTCTGAGGTGGTTGATGACTCATAGGCATTGCCTACAGCAAAAAACTCTAAGTTTCCGTTGCCAGCGGTATCATCCGCTGTGGCAATCATGCCGCCGAATTTATTGGTACTATTGTCATTCGTTTTGAATAAGTAACCACCAATGTACTCACCAGCGGTTACTGTTGTGTCGGACCTACCTGCAACAAATTGAGTGCCGCCTGTGGCATGATTAACAAAGCTGAGTTTATTGGGGTTGTGTGTCTGTGGAGTATTGCTGTCTGGGTTACTAGATGACATACCTATGTTGCCCGTCGAACCCTCGACGAAGAAAGCGTGAGTATCGGCATCAGACTCAACACGGAAGTCTAGGTCTTTACTGTCATCATTAAAAACGGTTTCAGATGCTGTCATATCCATACGACTGGCAAAATCTCCTGCTAACATTGCGCCTACTTTATATCTGCCACTCTCTACACCATCTCCTACTGCTACTATCTCTGTAAAAATTTGTGTATAGGTAACTGCTTCGTCTGCATCATTTTCGCCTTGAAAGTTAATTCTACCTGTATCGTCACCAGCAGCGGGACTACCTGAGTTACGATATAAATCTAAGGCTGGTCCTTTATTAGCATCTGCATCTGTAGAAATAAGTGTAAGCTGCGTAGTGTTATCAGCAGTTGTAATGGTTGATCCATCGTTTGCAGTAAAACCACCGTTAAACACAGGCGCAGCCGTGGTGGTCAGGACACCTGTTACTAGGGCAGTCGTTGCCATATCCACAGCACCATCAATGTCCACAATGTCTAGGTTAGCTGTACCACTAATATCAGCCCCAGAGGTACTAAGGTTGACCGCTTTGCCGCCAATGTATCCAGCCATTATGTAATCTCCATATAACTCATGGTTACTGAAACCTTATCCGCAACAGAACAATCAATTTTAACGATATCGCCCACGTTAAGGTTAATCTTTCCGTCCAAAACAGCAAGCGTTGACCCAACAGGTATTGGTACACTCTTAACCAAAAACGCCGTTGTGTTTTGAGTTTGGCTGGTTTGAGTTGTTGTACTTACAATCGTTACAGATGCTGTGACCTGTGACGTGTGAACGTTTGCCAGTGTAAGCCCAAGAATAATAACTGTGCTACCGGACTGAACCGTGTATAAAGTTTCTGGTGTTCCTGAACTTGCAGGAGCAACATCTCTTGTGATTAACTTAAATGTATTAGCCATTTATTTTTCCTATATCACCCCAACGCAATCGCCAAAGCTGTCGCATCGTCTGTTGTTGCTACAATTCCAGTTGCAGAAGGAAGCGTGAGAGTTACATCCGCAGTAGACGCGGGGCCTATTAATGTTACTTTGTTAGTTCCATTGTCAGTGTCTTCAAAGAACTCTACAAAGCCTGCGCCTGTAGCGCCGTTTTTTACAGAAATACCCGCGTTAGCAATGGGCTTTGCAGTGAGGGTTGCTACTCCAGTGACCAAAAGCGTAGATGCCATGTCCACCGCACCGTCGATATCCACTACATCTAAGTTAGTGGTCCCGTCTACGTCGATAGCACCGCTGATATCTAATGAACCAAACGATCCCACACCTGTAGTAGTAATGGCACTGGAACCGTTGTCGATAGCACCAAAACCAGATGTTATTGAACCTGAGTTTAAAGCCCCAACAGTAACAATGTTGCCGCCACCTACACTGTGGCTAGAAAAATAAGTGGACACTGTATCCACGTTGGTCATACGCATTGTGCCTGCATCGTTCACCAACAGGCCATCGCCACTTGCAACCGCAGTCGTACCCCGCGAAGTTCCACCGTCGATTAAATTAATCTCAGCCCCAGTCGTAGTGACCGCAGTGCCGTTAAGAGAAAGCGCATCTGTTTCCAGCGTACCATCAATGTCCGCGTCACCTGAAATATCTAAAGAACCTGCGTCTAGCTCTCCAGTTAAAGTAATGTTTCGAAAACTAGCAACGTCTTTGTTGGCGTCTACGGTAACAGTCTTGGACGCAACTACAGTTCCAACCGCTGCGCCTGTATCGTTGTAGTTTAGCTCCGCTGCCGTGCTGGTAAGTGCCGTAGAGCCTAATGTTAATTGTCCATCAGGAACAATCAAACCCGCAGCCCCACTAAGTATTAAATCGTCGGCACTTGTGTCCCAAAGCATAAACGCACTGGCAGTGTCTCCAAACAGCTTAACATCGTAACCTTGATCGTTAACACCCACCGTTAAAGTTGAGTCTAATTGAACTGCGCCATCTATATCTACAGCATCTAGATTTGTTGTTCCGTCTACGTCGATGTTTCCGCTAATGTCTAACGAAGCAAATGTTCCAACGCCTGTGGTTGTTAACGAGGACGCCCCATCGTTAATAAATAAATCTGCGACTGTGGCTGTGACAAAGACAACTGCCGTGCCACTAAGCGATATAGCGCTGTCTGAATTAGAACTTTCAGTAACCGAACGAGTAAGTGTTGTGCCGCTTGACGTATATGTCCCACTGCCAATTTCAAAATTAGTTCCATCCTCTATAGCATATCTAATAGTTTGACCGTTGGTTATTCCAGCATTAGCAAAAGTCTGGTAGCCTGTTGCAGCACTTCCCAAGGTAATCGTTCCAGTACCCGTGGTACTGGTAGACATTTTTGCACGATTTCCTAAAGATATTGCCATGTTAAGCTATCCGTATAATTGCGTTACTCGCGTCAGCGGTGGGAAAAACGATAGTGAAGTCTCCAGACGTGGCACCTTTATCGGCTCCAAAGTCCAAAACACAAACAGACGGATCGCCTGACGCGGCCTCATTATAAATTAAAGCACCGCGCACCGAAGAAATTGTTACGTTAGAAAACACCTCATCAGAAAAGTCAGTCAGAGCTGTTGTGCCGGTAGTCGTTGGCGTTACGCTTGTTAAAAACTGACCCTTTGCAGTGTAATTTGTTCCCGTTATTTCATTGCTACTTGTGTAAGCAGTGGTAGCCGCAGTGAAACTTGCACTGTTGTCATACAAAGCAATCTTAAACTGGTCACTTGCCGCAGTGAAATTATGTGTAGCTGTCATTAATTCTTTTTTGAATGAAGTACACAGGAAGTTGCCCGTAAAAGCCATTACATTTTCCTTATATATTCGGCCAAATCAGAATGACCCGCTTCTTTTATCGCATTATATACCGTAGTACGGTCACTTTGGATAGCCTGTTTCATGTAGATGACCAGCAGCTTCTCTATGCTGTCACGATAAGCAATAGCCTGATCCCGTAGCGTAGGGTGCGCGTCCTCAGAGAACGCAACGATCTTACCTACGCAACGGTGAGCCACCTCTTCAGGAGTTGCACCACGATTGTTTGTGGTTTGAACATCAACCTTAAACTCTCCAAAAGACATGTTGTTCATTGTTTCGGCCTAATAACTTGACCAACACGGTAACCTTGTGTGGTTTCTTTGGCCTCACCCAACAACTTTAGACCAGACAAAGACTCCTGAAATCTCTTGTCATACATAGCCATAACGTCCTGCTCACCTTTCATAAAGATGTACGCCTCTATTAACGAACCGTACAAAAGGCTTAACTCTGCATTTTCACTTAACCATGTTGTACCACTGTCTGATCCTGCCGTAAGGCTTGCGGGGCGGTACAAGTAGTGAAGCTCTGCCGTATAGTCAACGTTTGGTGTTGGTGCTAAGATAAAGTTGCTGACGTCAAACGTAGCGTAATATTTCGGCACACCTGTTGTAGCAGGATCGGAGGTATAGCTTTGAACAAAGCTAACATCTTTAAACTCTACAAATCCGTAATCACTGCCACTGGTTATTGGGTCCGTAACAGTTCTTAGGCTTAACGAATATGGCGCTAAAAAATCACTTGGCATCGCAAGAAACTTGTTTCCACTAGACGCTATACCTGAAACATTTTTTCGAAATAGACTTAGCTGAACAGATTTTAAAACTCGTTCCTCTGCTGCCCGTATAAACAGAGGGAGATTAGCTACAAAAGAAGTCTCCGTGTTCTCAGTGTAATCCTGCAACGCTGTTTTTAACTGCGCAAATGTAAAGCTCATGACGTGACCACCGTAACCTCTCCGACTTCCCCTGTAGATTTCAACCTGTTAGGAGTCAACGACTCGTCCCCGTTAAAACCAACGGGTCGAAAACCGTATTGAATGTTTCTTTGCTCCTCCAAACCAGACTCTGGCCTAGGGTTTCTTAACGCTTGGGGATCAGCCCCTACCTTGGGAGGGAATAGCTGAGGATGCTTTGGATCGAACTCGTCCTTGCCGACACGCGCCCCTGTCCACTCCTCTCGCATATCTCTCAGTCTATAACGAAAACCAGAACGATCCGAAATTCCATACGCATTCTTGTCTGAAGCATAGGCCATGTCACACCCTTAGATACTGAATGCTTGGTTGAAGTTTAAGAGGAACACGATCCTCGTCCTCGTCAGAGGCCCGTTGGAACTCTTCTTCATACACACTCTTCAAAAGTTGAATCCGTTCCGGCGCTCTTTTCATAGCGATATAATACGCCAGCCCCGCTACCATACATGGGTAAAACCGAAACGGCATGTCCGTTGTGTTCACCAACGTATCGGCGTCCTCAATTCTCTGCACATAGTAGTAGATTAACTGATCTGTAGAGTTCTCGGGAACGGCCCACAGATTTATAACAGGATCAATCTGTCTGTTAAACCAAAACTGGCTTGGTCTACCCTGCGTGGTTTTGTTGGGAAGAGTGGCATACTCCCCCCGACTAATTCGTTCTACCTCATAGTCTGTATTGCTGCGCCTAAGAACAATTTCTAGTACATCAACAACATCCGCCGTTAACGTCTGAGTGGCCTGCCCTTGCGTCAACGTTATAGTTCCCTGCGCCACGGTCCACATGTTGATGCCACGGTTTGCCCAATCAGCAAACATTAGGTTCAAAGACCTACGCGCCGTTCGAGCATCGTAGCCAGTGCGGACCTCTAGTCCACACCGCTCATACGCTTCCTCAATAATCTCACCAACATCAATGTTGAAATCTCTGGACCCAGAAGTAGCCATGATTAATACAACTTCGGTGATTGATTAGTTTTAATCATAACACAACCGCCGTTTTTAAAGCTTGTAACTTTGCCGCCGTTTTTCATGTACCCCATTTTATTACGAACTGGCTCAGGTAACTTTTTAAGACCAGTCTGGTCTTCTGTTGGTTGTTTCATATCCATTAGACTTCTCCTTAAAACTGACGAACAGCGCCCTTGGTACTCTTGCGCCTAGATTCCATTACTTGTCCGCAGCCTTTCGCGACCGCTTCGCCTTCTTTGCCTTCGCCTTGGTAGGGCCTTTTGACTTGTCCCCCAAGGGTATAGCCTCTGACCTTGGCTTTCTTAGTGTTACTGACAACGGTTTTTCCTTTTTTGCCAGCTTTCTTCTTTTTCTTAGCAGTCGAAGCTCTATCTGCTTTAGAAAGAGAACGTGCTTTAGCCAACGGAAGGCATCGGTCAGGGTTCTTCTTGTCCTTTGAAGTACCGCATGGACCTTTGATTTTACCATCAGTTCCTATCCTCACCCACTTCTGGTCGCGCCACTTTTTTAACTCGCCCATTACGACTTCTTCTTCTTGCCTTTTGCACCCTTAGCGTAGTTAGGGTCTTTGCAATACTTTGAAGCCGCCATGTTTGCATACGCCGAAGGATACGTGTCAAAAGTTCTTTTCGCCCAAGCCTTACCCGAAGGACAAATCTTGCTGCCCTTGGATTTAGGAGAAGCCTTACCACCTCTTTTATAGTAGGTAAGACCCTTGAGAGTCTTAGCGGGTGGCTTGGACACTTGCTGTTCCATCTGACCTCTGGATATAGCCATAATCACGCTCCATAAACGATTTAATGTACGCTATTTCTGACGCTATAACTTCTGTTTTTTTATCTACAGAGATTAAAGTTTGAGTTGTCCAAGTGGCCCAGCTATAACTGACCGCGCCAATGCCGCCAATAACCGCCGTAAGAAGAATAACTACCACTTGTTTCATCAACACTTCCAACGTTTTCTAGCCTGTCTTAAACGACTATTCGGGTCTTTAGCCGCCTTTGGAAACTTCTTCATCTGTCCTGCCGAACGAGCGCAATAAGACTTCCTGCGCTTGGCGTCCTTGCTGCCCTTCTTTACTTTACCCGTGACCGCTGTTTTAAGCTTTGATCCCGGGTTTGCAGCGCGGTGGGCTTTCACGCCCTTTTCCGTCATTCCCGCCCCAGACTTAGTGGGGCGGTAATTTTTCTTGTTACGCTTTATCGGCTTATCCGAACGACTAGCCATACTCTTTTCTCATATCCAGTATGATAGTGTATGTGTCCGCACTTGTATGACCGACTGTTGTGAACATCACATCTCCAGTCTTTCCAGAACCGGAGTTGTTAGTCAAACCGCCGAACACACTGTACTCGTGGTTGCCACTTTGGTTCTCACCTAGTTCAATACATAGAACATCGGTTGTTGCGTCCCAAAGAATTTGAACCTTCATGCCAATACACTGCCACCAGATTCTTTCTATCACAACGCCAGTACAAGCAGCGCCATCCAAACCCGTAGTCAGTGCAGAAACATCAACCTTCTTAACTGCCGATTCTCCGGAGCCATCTGAGATGTTCGTAAACTTTTGAACAACTCTTTTGGCCCCGTCGAAAAGCGTCTGTGTAGCTACAGCATCTGCCATATCACGCTCCTATTTATGCGATTTGCACATACTCAATGATGAACGTAAACGAACCCGCAGTGGTAGCGTCAACCGTATTGGTAATATTACAGAAGATTGTACGTTCCGCAGAAGTGTACTGAACAGAAGCCGGAGCAGTAGTGCCATCCTGCGTCTGAAGAACCAACG
>Ga0208643_1000087_pt1 | contig 56896 bp, 86 predicted proteins | sample VirMetDEL_Nov_12_FD_184516 | JGI IMG/M metagenome (GOLD analysis project Ga0208643, IMG submission 184516) | Aqueous microbial communities from the Delaware River and Bay under freshwater to marine salinity gradient to study organic matter... | ecosystem: Environmental > Aquatic > Marine >...
GTTAGCTAAGCTAGACGTTGGTTTAGGAAAAGATGATGCGGTGAGTGTGATGCGGAATCCAAACTCAATTAGCTCGTTGATATCGCAGTATTGGTAATCACCGATATTGAGCGCACTATATAGACTATGTTAAGATTTATTGATCGGGTAGGGCCGCAAGGTGTGGCAGCAGACTGTTAATCTGTGATAGCTAGGTTCGATTCCTGGTACCCGAGCCACTTTATGCGGACGTGGTGAAATTGGTATACACGCCAGATTTAGGTTCTGGTGCCGCAAGGTGTGAGAGTTCGAGTCTCTCCGTCCGCACCAATTACGCCAGGGCATGTTTGCTAACTCCAATAGATATCCAGGTGTCATATCGCAGGAGTGAAAGGGTTCGATTCCCTGACTGGCACTTATTATGGATAGTAGGTCACAAGGTGTGACAGTGGACTGTAACTCCGCCGAGGAAACTCATGATTGGTTCGATTCCAATACTATCCACCATTTTAGGCAATACATGTATGAGCACTACACGAAAGACCAAGCAACAGAACTTTATAGCAAAGAACATGGAGAAGTTCAATCGACCTGTCACCCACGTAGACAGGAAGAAGCAGTCTAAGATCAAAGGACCTTCTGCCGATAGAGCTTGGATAGACGAAGCATAGAGTCTATATCTCTATGATATACATATAGTATAGCAACAATCTTTATGCCCTTATAGCTGAGTTGGTTTAGCAAAGCACTTGTAATGCTTAGACGGGAGTTCGAATCTCTCTGGGGGCACCATATTATGAAGTTCGCTAAGGAGAATGTCGCAATGACAAACGTACAAGCGATTTACCAATATCGCACTCAAATCACAACTCTAATAGACTCCATAGAGTTACTCAAATTAAGCAAGATTTCGCCAGACTTGATCGAAGAAGTAGTCGCAGAGGCGAAGTGGACGCTAGATCGACACCAGCATGATGCCAATGTGATGTCTCACGTATAAAAGATAACCAAAGAGACGCCTGTCTTACCTCTAACTGCATGGAGAATAGTTATGTCAAATCTCGCACCAGAAGAATTCGTTGAAGTACTCATTGACCCGATTGGATCTAGGTCAGACAAGGCTAATAGGATATCCAAGTCTACTATAGCTCGTCGGGCCAGACAAGATGTTAAGCGGATCATGAACATCAAGTTGGCGAAGGAGGATAGAGAGGATAGAGCCAAGTCTCGGAACAGTGAGGGCGATTCAGACGCTTAGTTGATATTACATTAGGAGTAGCATGTGAATGAAAAGTGTGGACGAAGTTGTACATCTAGACGAACAAACAACTGTAGTAATTGACGATTGTGGTGATATGGTGTTACACTTCGAAGATATTGAAGAAGATGATGAATGGCGAATTGAAGTTAATGCACGTGATCTATTTGAACATTTAAGGGAGTTTTTCGATGAGTGATATGAGTTTAGAAGAATTGGACGTAATGATAGATGAACTAATTGACGCTGATGGATTTGAAGAAGATCTTCCAGAGACAATCGAGTTCTCTGAAATCGTACCAAATGTGGATATCGCACCAAAGGATGATCGGATCAGACACTCTGCTAATGCTAGGATAGCTAGAACGAAGGCCAAGGAAGTAAAGGCGCTGAAGATCGCCAGAGCAGATCGTGATGCCAAGAAGGTGTTGGAAGCTAAAAATGCCATCAAAGCGAAGAAGGAACTGGCGAAGCCCGATGGCGAGTTCGTGGAAGCAGTCAAATAAATCAATATAGCACTTGACATCACTACAGTACTATGAGATAATACGTAGGTATTGAGAGAGATGTCAAGTGAAGTTGATTTGTTCTAAAATAGCTTCGAAAGTACTTGACTATGATGTTTCAGTGTAGTATAATGTAATCTGAATTGACGATTGAGAGTGAATGATTATGATCAGAATGATAGTTGGACTAATATTTATTATGGGCGCAGTTGGTCAAGAAGACTTCGCTATGGAGGTTGGCACCCAAGGCCCACCGTTGATTCAAACACTCGCCATCGTCCTGTTGGGAGTAGGGATTATCGCTAGTGCTGTACCAAAGCTCGTCCGCCAAGGCACGAAGTAGTGAACTTCGACATCAGGGGTAAGCATAAGAACCCAGTTGTCGTGAGGGAATACGTCATAGCATGTCTAAAGCACCTCAAGCTAGATAGACTCTCCTCTAAGGTACTAATAATCAAATTCGTCACATCTTTAGAGGATGAGATTCTAGGCAACTGTATAGGAGACACTAAGTTCTCAATAGTGACCATAGCCAAAGAGTCTGATGGAACTAAGTTAATGTTCCTCGAACAGATGCAGACCCTAGCCCATGAACTGATACATGCTAAACAATTCTTTCGAGCTGATCTAACTCATGGTAAGATGGGTCAGTTCCGATGGAAGAAACGTAATGCTGGTGGATATCAGTACGACAACCAGCCATGGGAAAAGGAAGCATACCGATTAGAGAAGCAGGTCTTCGTTGAATGCTTTCCCTTCAATAGAGACATAAATTAAGCTTGACAACACAGTCTAATTGTAGTATAATTAAGGGGTAGCAATGATCGTATTGTGACAAAGAAGTAGATAACGCAGCAGAGATATAGTGTGACATCAATTGTGAAACATCAGGAGAAAGATTATGAGTTATATGAAGAACGATATCATCACTGTAATTACCGTGGCTGGCGAGTTTATCGGCAAGTACGTCAAAGAGGATGCGACATCTTTGACGATAGCTAAGCCTAAGATGCTTGTTAATGGTGAGCAAGGTATGGGATTTGGTAGCGGAGTTTGTGTTACCGGAGAGATCGATCCAAGCAGCATGACGTTCTATGTTGGTGGAATAGTTTTCACCTCCTTGACTAGCGTTGCTGTTGGTAAGTCTTATATTGAAGCTACCAGTGGACTGATCCTGTGAGAAGCTGGACTGCGACAGTAGAGGCTGACCCGGATGATCCAGATGAGCGTCTACTAAACTTTCAGGAAGACTTCATGAAAGAAGTTGGTTGGAACGTGGCAGATACGTTGATTTGGACTGAGAATGGCGATGATACTTGGACAATAAGTAAAGTTTCCAAAAGCTAGAATAGTCATACCCAGAGTATGACAATGTGACATAATATAAACTTAAATGGGAAGACGAACTATGAAAATGTTAGGATTAAATGTGCTTGTAACCGAATCTGAGGCTCCAACTCAAACAGCTGGTGGCATCATCCTATCTGGGGCAGAAATTGATAAAGCTTCAAAGCCTGGTATAGTGTTGTCGATGAGTTTGGATGTAGCCAACCAAGGTAACTTGGAGGTTGGTCAGGAAATCTATCTAAAGTGGTCAGAGGCAATGCCTGTCACGATTGAAGGCAAGAAAGCAGCTATCCTCCATGTAGATCACATCAAAGCAATTATCAAATAGGAATATAAAAAATGTCAAATACTCCAGCGTTTAAGTTCACTAACTACTCTTATGGACAAAAGTCTATGAGCGAGCAACCCGATATCGAAATCGAGCATACGTCATATGACCATGACATGGATCTGGACTCAATGCTGTCTTTGTTTCAGAACTTCCTGCGGGGAGCTGGATATCCTTTCGAGGCTGGTGAATACATCACCACCCGGCATGTCGATGAGGACTCTTCCACAGATTGGTGTTATGACGATTTGTTGAATGACATTATTGACGATCGAGAGGAGCTATTGTTCGAGAACGATCGACTGCAAGATATCATCGATGCCCACCTGAAATCTACGTCTGGTGCGAAGATGTGCGAGTGTAAATAGAAGGGTTCGGCATGAGAGAAATCAGTGATGCAGAGTACGAGTTGTACCTTAAACTAAGGAAGATCGTTGTACATGCTCAATCAGATAAGTATCCGGGAATCTACTTTATTTGCGGCGAAAGCGGCGATAAAGATCTAGACGGATTGCCGGAACGAATTCTGATATGTCCTTCTCTCGGTGCCGACATCGGGTCAACTGTAACGTATAAGAGGGAATTAAGAAATGCTTGATCCTAGAATATCCAAAATTCATGATAGTGAAGTTGTAAGACAAAAGTCTACAGTTGAGCTTATTGCTAGTGAGAATTTTGCGAGTCAAGAAGTCATGGATTTGGCTGGTAGTGTATTCACCAACAAGTACGCCGAAGGCTACCCAGGTAAGCGATACTATAATGGTTGTGACAATATGGATGATATTGAAACGCTCGCCATTGATAGCTTATGTGAGTTGTTTAGTGTGAAATTTGCTAATGTGCAACCTCACTCAGGAGCCAATGCCAACACAGCAGTATATCAAGCTTTTCTACAACCAGGAGATAAGATTCTTGGTATGGATCTAGCGAGTGGTGGTCACCTGTCTCATGGTAGCCCACCGAACATCTCTGGTAAGATCTATAGTGCGCATACTTACGGGGTTGACGAGAATGGTCTATTAGACTATGATGCTATTGCGGAACGGGCTACTTATGTTCGTCCTAAGATGATCGTTGCAGGCGCCAGCGCATACCCTCGGGTGATCGACTGGAAGCGCTTTCGTGAGATTGCAGACTCTGTTGGTGCGTTGCTTATGGTCGATATGGCTCACTATTCTGGCTTGATTGCAGGTGGTGCATATCCAAGCCCAGTGCCATACGCTGATGTTATAACGAGCACCACACATAAGACGTTACGTGGTCCCCGTGGAGGAGTTATACTTTGGAACAACCCAGACTATACTCGTAAGATCAACAGCGCTATCTTCCCAGGTACTCAGGGTGGCCCGTTGATGCACGTTATTGCTGCTAAGGCACAGTGCTTCATTGAAGCTGGACGTGAAGACTTTGGTGCATATGCTCAGGACGTTGTGAGTAACGCTAAGGCCATGTGCGATGTGTTTGTGGAACGTGGTTTACCAGTACAGACGGGTGGGACAGACAGTCATATCATCTTAATGGATCTCAGTAAGAGCAAGTATAGTGGTCGTGAGGCAGCAGACTTATTAGAGAAGCATGGGATAACTGTGAATAAGAATGGTATTCCGAACGACCCACGTAGCTTCGTAGAGACTAGTGGCATTCGTATTGGTACAGCAGCGGAGACTACACGTGGCCACGATGATCTTTGGTTTTCCGAACTGGCGCATCGAATCGGAGATATATTGTCATGAAAATAGTCGATACTTCGAAAGTTTATGGGATTGAATATGAGCGAAAATAACGAGTACGAACCCGATAATTGGGTAGTGATCCGCCTACAGGAGAACGAGACTGCTGCTCCGATATATAAAGTCCTTGCAGGCGGAGATCGGCAGGTTGGCACAAGAAGCGATACCTGGAGGTTCAATAGTGGTATCGTTGGAGTTGAAGACGTTGAGCATTCGTATAACTTCCACGGGTACTCTGGTTCTGTGTATATCTGCAATAAATACAGCTATCGATTAGAGGATAATATCTCCCACTTTTATGATAACGTAAAGGCACAACTTGGAGATAGAGTCACTCTTATGGACGAAGATACGGACTGGTTGAGTATTGACTGGGGCGTCCAGGACAAACACGTATCTGTACACAAAGATGATACTGAGTAGGAGATAGACATGGGAATGAAGTTAGCTGGTATCATGGCATTAGTGACAGTCCTCACTGGAGGAGCGTTCTATTGGTACTATGCTGATACCCAAGCCAAGATGGCGATTCTTAATGAGAATAACGCCAAGCTTGGCATCGCTATTCAGATCAGCGAAGATACGATCGATCAGCTCCAGGTCGACTATGATGATGCCAGCGAATCACTGATACAGCTCAACGACGAGTTTGTGGCGATTCGTAGGCAGAACCAGACGCTAGCTGATAAGTTAGATAAGAACGATATAGGTTATCTAGCGTCTAACAAGCCTGTTCTAATAGAGCGTATTATCAACATAGCGACCGACAGGGCTAACCGATGCTTCGAGCTGTTGTCTGGCGCAGAATTAACTGATACTGAAAAGGAGTCAACGGATGGTAAAGCGTTCAATAGCGAATGTCCTTGGTTGTTTGATCGCTATAACACTGATTAGTGGATGTAGCACGGTCCCGCAAAGGATTGAATTGTCCGCAGAGCCTGTTGATAAGCCAAAGTTAGTTCTGCCCGAAGCAGACGAGTTGTATCTACGAAGAGTTGAATGGTCTGTTATCAATGCCACGAACTTCAAAGAAAAGCTTCTGGGACTGGGTGCAGACGGACATTCTCCAGTATTCTTCGCTATTACCGACACCGGATACGAGAACCTTGGTCTCAATCTATCTGACATCAGGGCTTACGTACACCAGCAACAGTCGATCATCAATGCGTATGAGCGGTATTACCAAGCGTCAGATAAGGCGATTGATGATGCTAATGCGGTGATTATCGATGCAAAGCAACAGGTAAACGCACCACTCGTGAAGTAGATATAATCCAAAATAAGTGTTGACACGTGTTGCTAGATGGTATATAATGTACATATTGAATTGAGATACGAGAACAGCTGATATGATTATGATTCTACAAGAAGTGAATGAACCATCAGATGTTGGATATAAAGGAATATATCACGTAAACGAGCAGGGACACTTGGTAGCCCATCAACAACTGGGAGGTGTACTGAAGGTATTTAGAAAACCTCTTAGGATGTTCAGCAAGACCAGACGCAAGTTTGAGAAGATCGGAGGATACTATGAGTAAGACTGATGTTGAATACGTGATGGTGACTACAATAGCTACTATTCGGAAGCGATACTTTATCCCTTCTGATCAAGTACCTACTAAGGGAGATCTAAAGATAGCTCTGGATATGATTGAACGAGATGATACTCCTGTTCAAGCTAGTATGGAGCTACAGCTAGGAGAGCATGTAGTTGACTATGAAGGTATAAGTGAAGATAACCTGATGATAGTCTTGGATGAGGATCGATTCGACAAGGATGTTGTAACCAAGTCTGAGAAGTTAGCGCTGATCAGACACATACAGTAACGGTTGGATCAAAAGATGATTACGATATATGGAGCGCCTGGATGTGTGTATTGCACGAAATGTACTCAGCTAGCAGATACGTTTGAACTTGATTATAAGTACAAAAATATCTTAGAGCATCCCGAGGAGTTTTTGGAGCAATTTCCTGAGATTCCGGGTGTACCACAAATAGTTTGGGGAGACCGTAAGATTGGTGGTTACCCAGATTTTGCTCAAGCAGTGAATGATAATATTAATGATGGAGAAACAATATGACTAAAGATGATATCTTAGCAACAATGCGACTTGACGATGTGAGTATCGAGTTCGTGAAAGTCGATGGCACCATGCGAACTATGGTAGCTACCTTAAATGAGGATAAGATCGTATCTACTCCAGCGGAGGCTAAGCCTGGCGCAGTAGCTCGTAAAACAAACACCGAAAGCTGCTCGGTGTGGGACGTCGAAGGAAGTGCTTGGAAAGCATTTCGTTGGGCAAATCTTAGATCGGTAAATGGGACACAATTGCCAGATGGCCTTAGCTAATAACGTACAAGCAACGATAGCTCTTATCAAGAGAGATGTTAATCAGACTATTCTTAATCAAGTGACATTCATCACGAGTGAGTCACAGAAGAGTACGAAGTCCATCACGTTGTACATGCCCAATGAAGCTGCCGACGATCCCGCCGTGCAGCATCTCGCCGATGGTGGTTGGAATAAGTACACTTGTATCGTATTCCTTACCCATTGGCAACAAAGCATGTATAACTTGTTTCTTGGCGTTCCTTATAGTGCTGGTATTGTGATGCCAAATGCGATCAATGTTATAGCAAAAGCACCTAAGCCATCTACCGGAGTAAACCTACTGTTCGTTGGTGACCCAAGAAATGGTCTCGATATAGCGTTCTCGGCATTTAAGAAACTCTCTCCTAAAAATCCAGATATGTTGTTGTACGTCTTTACTGACTTCAGTGTCTACGGAGGTCTCAAGGATAAGAATAACAAATTACATGCGAAGTTTGCTGCTGAAGTTAGAAGTCATCCAAAGGTCATATTCCATACCAATGAGGCCGACTATCTAGGACTAACTAGACGTGTGCCCGTACTAGACGTGTGCCACATACTACTCTTTCCGAACATATATCCAGCGGCAACACACACTCCCCTGCTAGAGTGCATGTCTGCCGAAATGATGTGTATACACTCATCATATGGGTCTTTTCCTGAGATATCCAGAGGTCTAACCTCGATGTACGGTTACTCCGAAGATAAAGAGATCCACCTGAATACGTTCTATCAAGAGCTAGCCAATGTTGTTGCTTTATATGGCAGACTTGGACCTAGACGAAATATCGCTATGAAGTTGGCACAGGATAAGACATTTATAGATACCACGTATTCATGCAAGAGTCGAAGTATTCAGTGGACTGATTTTCTGCTAAACTTGTTGACAAACCAATAAGCTCATGTTATACTACACTCTAAACTGAATGGAGCAAATCGCATGGCTAAAGTAACAACCAAAGCCGCACCCCGCAAAAGTAAGTCACAGCGACAGGTAGAAGAAGGTCATATCGGTCGTGAGACCGTTGATTGGTCTGTCGTCAAGCCTGCTGCATACAAGAAGAATCTTGATGATACCATACGTCATTATGGGTACTTTTATGAGAAGAAGGCATACTGTCAGTGGGTCGAGAGTTGGATGGCACAGTATATGCCGGAGGGTGTTGAGTATTACTCCTACGCAGAATCTTGGATGTCTTCGTCAACATTGGCAGGTCTATGCAGGATGGAGATGAATGGTTGCGTACTGAGCGCTAAGAATAAAGCAACTCAGTTGATGTGGGCAGAAGAGATCATCGAACGTGGTAAGTTCAATAAAGCGAGTATCCCAGCCGAAGTTACAGCAAAGTCTGAAGTGAAGCGCAAGACTCCTGTCGAGCTTTTGGCCGAAAAGACTGCCGATTTTCTCGGCGAGATCGAAGGATTCATTGATGAGTTTTTGGCTGGTACCCTTGATAAGGACTGGTCTATCTATAATGAGATGAAGAAGGCTGGTTCTGCTGCGCAGACGGCACGAGATGCTGGCGCTGTCTACATGGTTATGCAAGAGGAGTTACGAGAGCTTGTCTTTGATAAGACTGAGGAGCTACTCGAAGGCTATAATAACCTTGGTGTTCGTAAGCAGAAAGCGTTCTACACTTTCGTATCCAATATCGTAGAGGATTGCGAGAAGTACTTGATCAGTAAGAAGGCCACTCGTAAGCCACGTGCTAAGAAAGCAACACCCGCTAGTACTCAAGTCGCCAAGGTGTTATACCTTAAAGAATCCAAAGAGTATAAGATCACTAGTGTTGATCCCGTGAAGCTCGTTGGTGCTCAGGCAGTCTACTTATTCAACACAAAGACTCGTGTTCTGAAGTATCTAGTCAGTAATCGGCGAGAAGGATTCATCGTCAAGGGCAGTACGATTCAGGGATTCGACGAGGAACTGTCGATTAAGAAGATGCTGAGAAAGCCTGAAGAGATGTTAGAGTTGGTTGGTAAAGGAACCAAAGCTAAGGCACTTAAAGGATTCAAAGCACTGACTACCAAAGAGAGTGCGTCTGATGGACGTATTAATAGAGAGACTATCATTCTGAAGGTACTGAACTAATGTCAACGATAATCGATTTCGAAGCGGCACGAAAGAAGATCAAAGCGCAAGACGATGCCGCCGAGCTGACTGCAAATCTGGCTGATATTGCCAGGGGTAAGTACTTTGCAGTCAGCTCGGCTAAGGACATAGTTGCGGCGCTTGAGGGGATCGGAGTCGAGGTTGATGCTAATCCTCTGGCTGTGTTGGAGATTAGAGTACTAATCGACACGATCGAAGCGCTGGTCTATAGAACAATTGGAGAGAAGCACCCGTTCCATTCTGTGTCAGAGGGTCTATATGCCCACGAGGACGTAGACTACTCGAAGTTACTTGGTGAGTTTTTGGAAGACCTATATGTAGACGATGAAGATGTGTGAGATAGTACTTGACAACCCGCATAAACTATGTTATTATTAGACCTCAATAGATAAAGCTGGAGATACATTATGATACTGGTAGACTTGAATCAAGTTATGATTTCAAACATGATGGCACAGATTGGTAGCCACACTAACGCCCAAGTTGATGAGAATATGCTACGGCATATGATCTTGAACACCTTGCGCATGAATCGTCAAAAGTTCACGCAAGAGTTCGGCGAGCTGTTGATCTGCTGTGACGATAAGAACTATTGGCGACGACAGGCATATCCGTACTATAAGGCGAATCGTCGGAAGTCCCGTGAGAAGTCGGAGTTAGATTGGAATTCGATCTTCGCTGCATTGAATAACATTCGAGAGGAACTGAAAGAGTTCTTCCCGTACAAGGTCATGCAGATTGAGACGTGTGAAGCGGATGATATCATTGGCACCATCGTCCATAAAGAGGGCAAAGTACTGAACTCGGGTGAGCCTATTTTGATTCTGTCTGGCGATAAAGACTTTGCACAGTTGCATACATACGCTAACGTCAAGCAGTACGATCCTACTCGTAAGCGCTGGATCTCTCAGTCTAACCCAGAAGAGTTCTTGTTTGAACACATTCTTCGTGGTGATGCTAGTGATGGCGTGCCAAACGTACTATCAGCAGACAATGCACTTGTTATGAACATCCGTCAGCGTCCGGTCACTAAAAAGCGGATACTAGAATGGGTGGACATAAATAAAATGGATAGTGAAGTAAAACGGAACTATATGAGAAATAAGTCAATGATTGACCTGACTGAGATTCCAAAATCGATCCAAGAGACGATTCTGGAAAGCTACGCTGAAGAGAACACCAAAGATCGAAGTCAGTTGATGAATTACTTTATTAAAAACAAACTTAAGAACTTAATGCCTAGCATAACGGAGTTTTAACATGACTACAGAATCATTAGCAGAGATTATCACACAGGTATGTGCCATCGAGCAGACTGCTGATAAAGTTGCGTACCTACAGAAGAATAACTCGATCCCATTGAGAAATATTCTAATCTTTATGTACGACAAGAAGTTCACATTCAGCATTCCTTCGACTGCCCCACCCTACACGCCTTCGGTGCATAACGAATCGCATGGTCTGTTGTATCGAGAGGCTAGGAAGATTGTATATCTGATCAACGAATTGACTGAAGGTGAGAATCTGAGCCAGATTAAACGAGAGTCTTTGTTTATCCAAATACTAGAAGCTGTTGATCGAGAAGATGCAAAGTTGTTAGTTCGAATGTTATCAAAGACTCCATATCCAGAACTACCTGTCGAGGTGATCATTGAAGCTTTTGGGCCAATCATTAGCGATCCCGTAGCAGTTGGTGAAGTAAAGCGTGGTCGTGGTCGACCTAGAAAAGTAGTATAACGTTAACCTAAAGTAAGAGTGTGTATCAATGTCCAAAGAAATGAAGTTTCGTGAGTGGATCGAAGAAGATAATGCGAGAGAGTCTATCGGTAAAAAGAAAGACTCTAAGCGATACGATAAACGAAAAGCCGACATCCAAAAGGCTAGACGAGAGAAGAGATCTTATAAGGACTCGGATTCGTTTTTCGACTGATCGTTGACACTGCTAACAATATATGATACAATGTGATATAACAACTTAATAAAGAGATTGATATGAGAATTAGTGAAAAGTTAGTACTTGTCGACTGTGATGGCGTTCTTCTAGATTGGCTATACACCTTTAATAACTGGATGAGTGAGCACGGATATAAGCAAGCCGCCAATGTCGATACCTACGATTTATCGGTAGTGTACGGCATGGACAAGTCAACCATGTCCGGCCACATAAAGAACTTTAATGAAAGTGCTGCAATTGGATATCTTCCGCCTCTACGAGATGCTGTTAAGTATGTTCGTAAGATGCACGAGGAACTTGGATGCGTCTTTCACTGCATCACCAGTCTAAGTCTAAACCAGTATGCTGGAACCCTACGAAAGCAGAATATCGAGAATCTGTTCGGGAAGACTGCATTTGAGAAGATCGTCTGTCTCGATACTGGCGCAGATAAAGATGAAGCTCTGCTGCCGTACATCGATAGTGGATGCTTATGGATAGAGGACAAGGTACCAAACGCTGAGCTGGGAGTTAAGATGGGACTGACCTCAGTACTTGTTCGCCATAGCTTCTCCGAAGATTACGTCAATGATGATGTTGTGGTCGTCGACACTTGGAAAGAAATCTACGAAATGCTGTCGTGAGTTTCCTTCGATATAAATATCCTTGAAGGGTACACTATGATTAGACAGCCCCGTGCTGTCTTTTTTATTAAAGATAATGGAGATATTGACACAATGCCTATATATACTTTTGTGGATAACACAACTGGTGAAGAACTTGAATTTGTTATGAAATTTGATGAACGAACTGAGTACCTACTCGCCAATCCAAATATTACGCAAACGATAACTTCAGCGCCAGCTTTAGGAGATGCTGCACGCCTGGGAGTCACCAAGACTCCAGATAGTTTTAATTCACTGATGAAACACATACACCGAAACAACCCCGGATCTACAATCGAAACTAGATAATCATAAGGATATTTACATGTCTGCACAGCGTCGAGAGAGAAGTGGAAAACGAGAGAAAAAAGCATTCGGACAGCAAGGCCCCAATCCCCTAGAAGCAGTACACCAACCTTCCACTGGAATCACACTCAGCACTAAAGTAGCACCAATGACAGAGAACCAACGCATAGCATTTGATGCTTGGGACGATGGCTCCAACCTAATGCTTCATGGCATTGCCGGAACCGGTAAGACATTCTTGGGGCTATACTTCGCACTCAAGTCTGTTATGGAAAAGAACTCTGTACATAAGAAAGTGTTTGTTGTTAGATCAATCGTACCTACTCGAGAAATAGGTTTTCTCCCTGGCTCCGAAAAAGAAAAAATGAAAGTGTACGAAGCACCTTACTACGACATCGCAACCAAGATATTCAATCGAGGTGATGCGTACGAAATCCTGAAACAGAAGAACTGTGTTGAGTTTATTTCGACATCATTTCTGCGAGGAGCAACATTTGATGATTGCATCATTCTGGTGGACGAAGTTCAGAACATGAGTGACCAAGAGTTGCACACTGTCATGACCCGAGTTGGCGAGAATTGTCGAATAATCTTTTGTGGTGACGTTAAACAAGACGATTTGACGAGCGAGCGTAAGAAAGAGATATCTGGTCTACGTGTATTCATGAAGGTCATTGAGCGTATGAGAGAGTTCGACTTCATCGAATTTGTTATCGACGATATCGTTAGAAGCCAGTTGGTCAAATCCTATATAATCGAACGAGACAAACAAGGACTATAAATAGCACTATGGATGATTATAAACAACAAATGGTAAATTGGTCACCAGACGAACAGCTTCAGGAGGGCGAAAGCCTTCTCGTTGAGGTTCGCCCGGAGGCTTTGGGTCAGAAGATATGGGAGTTCGGTGAAAGCCACGACTCGCCCGAATCTAAAGAGTCTGAACGTAAACTAATAAGAGAGTAGAGAGTAATGGCGGACGTAAAACGAATACGAGTATTTGAACTTAGTGATGGATCTAGAGTTGGTCATCAGTTGTCAGAAGCAGAGGTTAAAACCTTTCTTGCAGCTAACGCTGGCTCGAAGTTGGTGAGATAGGACGTGCCCGTATTAAGCGTTGGAGTTGGCGTGGTTGAGGGAGCAATCTCTCAATCACATCTTGAAGACGATTTACTCGTATTTGATCCATACTATGACGTAGATCCCGAGATCAGCGGTGATAGGCTTCCTCCGGTATATGCGAACTACATGGGCATAGATCCGGCGGACGGCGTTTATAAGCTGTTGGCGTATAATATCACACTCAACGTTACTATAAGTCCATTCGCACCAATTGGTATTTACGGTGGTGGTGAACCCGATGAGATCACAGTTGATGATAGTAACGGTAACCCATTTACGAATGAAGTGTACTATTATGTAATTGATAGTATCACCACAGCAAATACTAACTATAATTACGAATTTGTATCCGGCGGAGCATATACTGGCATCCCAGCGGCGGGCAGTATCAGTAAGACTAGCTTTATTACTATAACTGAGTCGATTAGTCCATACACCACATCTACAGCCGCATGGTATTGCCTTATGAGTGATTTCACCTATGAGACGTTTTCTAGCGATACATTGGTGTATCTGGCGGCAGACCCAGCATACAAATCGATGATATCGTTGACGCTGGTTGAGCCATTTAGCATACCGGATGGCGCTGACGTGACGCACAACTTCACTGTTACAGCAACACCGTATACATTCGATTTGGATTATCAGGACAACCCGTACGGTCCTCCCATAGCGGGTGATCCAGTGACACTAGTTCCGGCACCAAAGATTGGAACTCTTATGTACGAGACTGACTCGCTTGTCGATAAAGTCAAAAATCTAGCAGCAGCAGGAGACTAGCTATGCCAGCAGCAGCACGAGTCGGCGATGCCGTACTAACCGGCCACCCAGGTTCAATCACAACGACCATCGCCAGCTCGCCAAATGTCAAAGTATTCGTCCAGGCATTACCAGCAGCCGTAGCAGGATCGATCCTAGGACCACACCTCGGCCCCGCCACCAGCCCCGGTGGATTTCTTCCCCATCTTCCACCACCAATAGTGGTTGGGGGATCAACTAAAGTATTATTGGGAGGATTTCCTGCGTTGAGGGTAGGCGATAGTGCAGATCTAGGCGTCATCATGGCTGGATCATTTAAAGTGCTAATTGGTGGATAAAAAGGTTGACATCGTAACGCATCTATAGTATAATGGTTCTTCAATAAAGAGGAATATTATGTTTACGCATGTCGATCACGGTTATGCCCTTAAAGAGTTATCAGCAGATACTTCAGAAAAGGGTCGATTCTATACTACGCCAACAGGCGCAATACTTCCTTCTGTCACCACTGTCCTAAGTGTCCAAGATAAGTCTGGACTCGATGCTTGGCGAAAGCGGGTGGGAGACGAGGAGGCGAATAAGGTGATGCATCAGGCGTCACTTCGAGGTACCGCTGTTCACCAACTGGCAGAGGACTATGTGAACAATGATCCAAACTGGAGCAAGGGTGCAATGCCCGCTAACGTGTTCACCTTCAATACAGTCAAAGCAGTATTAGATAAGCATATGGATAACATCTGGATGCAGGAAGCACCCCTGTATTCCGAGAGGTTGTCAGTAGCAGGTCGAGTTGACTGTATCGCAGAGTGGGATGGTGTGCTATCAATCATCGACTATAAGACATCTCGTCGACCAAAGAAGATTGAATATGTCCAAGGATACTTCATCCAGGAGTCAGTCTATGCTGCATGTTTCTTCGAGCGCACTGGTGTTCCGATCAAACAGATCGTCACTGTCATAGCTGTTGATGATAACGAGCCACAGGTGTTCATCGAGCAGACTATGAACCATCTACACAAGTTTGTGGCCCTACGAGAGAAATATAGAGAAAAGTTTGGAATATAGCATAAAAAGGGTTGACTCTGTTATCGTGTGTGGTATAATAGATACTTAATTGATTGAGAGAGTGATTAGATTATGGCATTTGCTTCTAACGAAACTTACTTCGACCAGAAAGCCACCATCCTCGGCAGCTTTCGTGAGAAAGACTTTGATAACTACTTCGAATTCTCTGTAAATGACGACAACAATGCCGCCTTCGATGACTACCCACACAAGATATGGGTGTCTAATGAGGCTAATCCTCCGGGCGGAATGCGCCCTTATCGATACGGCACCGTTAAGAAGAGCGTTGCTTACCTCTGCGTAGACGAAGACGAGTTTGGTCTTCCAGTCCTCGAAAAGTGGAGCATCAAAGGATACAACAAATATGTGAACAAACGCTAAAATAGTTGTTGACTCTGCCAGCTACTGTGTTATAATGTACATATACTAAGAAATGAGAGAGATCACTATGTTCAACCTTCCAGCTTCTATGATCAACCCAGCCTCTTTTGAAGAGTCTTGCGCCACCATGCTTCGATTCGGCAACGACGACTTGTTGTGGGGGATGAAGCGATTAGATGCAATATTCGACGCTCATTGTACAAATCCTCTAGAAGATGATGACGATCTGTACTATAGCCGAAGCACCGAATTCAATGCTTACAATGTTGTAAAAGAAAACATGTCAAAACTCTTCGTATAAGGAACCACACTATGTGGACAGCAAAACCAAATTTAGTCAATAGTAATAACCAGAAGGACTTTCCAACCATCGAAGAGGCGGTGACGTACCTCGAGGACTTCACGGGAATCGAGATGGCGTTCCATCGTAATAGAAGTACTAAAGAAGTCACGTACGACTGGCAGATCATCGGAAAGCTGTTCGAGACTCGGGAGAAACCACTTGCATAGTTTAACTGAGCTGAAGCAGCATATCGAGAGTCACCATAAGACATCGCCTACTGAATTCTCTGGAGCGAAGCTTGTGTACGCCAATGTGACATTCTCACTGCTATCCAGTCCTCACGGCGATACGTGGACAGCCGTCCGTAAAGACTCTATCTCGAAGTACGATACGAGTGAGTTAAAGTCACGAATTGGCGAACTGCTACTAAAGGGCCGACGATAGGAGAAGTGTGATGACTACAGATGAGCAGACGCTATGGAACGAATATAATGCCATACTTGCAGGAGTCTATCCTGGTGACGAGAGTGTTGCTATGGCCAAGATAATTGATGCAGGACTCGAGAATTACGAGAGTTTCGAGTGTGACGAGGCTTCTGGAGGAGATTGACTATATGCTAATAAACAGTATGATATGTTCACCCGTTATTGCATATTCTATGGCGCTGCTTTGGGCAGTAACGTTCGGAGTCGATCTAGAGTACTTTGGCGGCGAAAATGATGTTTTGGATGAATGGTTAATTTGCATTACAGCGTTTGTTATATCGATGGCAGCACTAGAGCGACGAAATATCAATAAAAAAGTTGATTAGTTGTTGACATCGTGGTTAGTTGTGTTATAATGTACGTATAGATTGAATTGAGAGACGCTTGTCTCATAACCAAAGAGTGAGAACTATTATGACTATGAATCCAAAATTCAAACCAGCCTTTGATAAACTCCTGAAGATGGGCGTTCCAGTGTTTTCCGGCGGAGATGACGGCGAAAACACATTCCGCATCAGCGGCGAAGATAACGTACTCGACGTGTGGGCAGACTACTACGACTCCAACTACGGCGAGTTTGGCGTGAAGCAGGAGATCTGCGATGTACTCAGCAAGAATGGCTTGATGGCGGAGTGGATCAATCCTGGTATCCTCGGCGTCTATCTTGACTAGTGGAGGTTAAGATGGACGATTACATAGAGAGTGCCGACGAGCTTGCCAGATTCTTTTATTCGATCGCAGAGGCGGAATCCCACGGAGAGGATATGCGGATAGTTGTATATCGATACACCGCTGGGACCAATGTGTCTGGAGTAGTCAAACGAGAGTTCATACTATCCGAGAGATATAAAGGACTACTCAATTTGAATGGAAGGACGGATCGCATCAAGTTCGTCGAGTTGTCGCCCGGATTATTTCGAGCTAGCGTGACTAGAGGTACCAAATGAACGTATTTGTATTAGACAAAAGCCCCGTACTTGCCGCACAGAATCAATGTGATAAGCACGTGGTCAAAATGATCGTTGAGTCTGGACAGATGTTATCAACGGCGCATAGAATGCTTGACGGTGCAGCAGAGCGGCGGCCTTCGAAGTCTGGCAAGAGGATGATACCATATTGGTCACTCCCTGGGGTCCTCGAGAATGTGTTATACAAGGCAGTTCATATGAATCACCCATGTACAGTGTGGACTATGAAAAGCAGCGAGAACTATATCTGGCACTGGAAACACCTGGAAGCTCTATGTAAAGAGTACACCTATCGATATGGTAAAGTACATAAGACCGAGAAAGACCTACTTGAACCGTTACGTGCTGTGCCTCTGTGCATTCCCCTGGGGACCTTAAGTGATTGGCCACTCGCAATGGGTGCTGCTCCTGAGTGTATCAACCCAGGTGACGTTGTTGGTTCGTATCGAAAGTTCTATCATACTAAGCAATCTAGATTCAAAATGGCTTGGACGACCAGAGCTGTACCAGATTGGTTCAGTTTCGCAGATCCCGCCTAAATCCTTCCGTAATCCCATTAACAAATCATTACACAATACCGGTGTACACACTACACTAGGTGGTGTATAATACACTCATATTCAGAAATATCCTACATCACTGACTACCAAAAAAGATTGATCGTCACGCAAATAAAGGTTGATCTTTAGTTTAAACCTGGTATAATGTGTTTCTACTTGAGGAAAAATGATATGTTATCGAGAAAATCAGTTCTAGCCCGCTTGCTCGCCAATGAGAACATCACTGTTCAGCAAGGCAATTTCCCAACAGCTTACTTTGATGTTGAGAATCGAGTGCTCGGCCTTCCACTCTGGAAGGAGATGAGTGCAGACCTGTATGACCTTATGGTTGGCCACGAAGTCGGTCACGCACTATACACTCCTAACGCCGATGTGTTGACTGAAGCAAGTAAGTTAGTTCCTTTCTCTTACATAAACGTAGTCGAAGACATCCGAATCGAAAAGGCTGTTCTGGCTCGGTATCCTGGTCTAGTATCCAACTTCAAACGTGGTTATGTAGAGCTGGTCGAGATGGACCTCTTCGGAACGAAAGACCGAGACATTAATAAGATGGGGTTCATGGATAGACTCAACCTCAAGGCCAAAGGTCGTGACCTGGTTGAGGTGGAGTTCTCTGAAGAGGAGTTACCATACTTCAACAAAGCGATGTCGGTTGAGACTTTCGATGAAGTGCAGCAAGTCTGTATAGAGATCGCCAAATGGCTCAGCGAAAAGAAAGATGAGAATCAGGATCAAGATGATAACGCCGAAGACGAGTCGTCTGAATCGGAACAGTCCAATGAAATGGGCGACCCGAGCGACGAGTCTGACGAAGGAGATTCCGATGCCGATGATAGTGGTGAGACTACCGACGACGAAGATGGTGGTGAGAATAAGGATGACTCTGCAAAAGGTACTGGTGAAGTTATACCAGAGGACAATGACGGTGAAGCGTCCGAACAGTCTAGTCCCAGCCAGGGATCTGATAGCTCTGACGATATAGATCTAGACTCTTTACCTGAGATTGAGACCGAGAACGCCCAACAGAAGAATATGGAAAAACTGAGTGATTTGGACAATAAACTGTTTGTTCAAGGAATGACTCGATCTGACTACGAAGGAGTTAAGGTTGGCTACAAGGAAGTCATCGAGGGTCGTTTAGCTGTCGCAGCTGCGTGCGGCAAGATGTACGGTTGCCTCACTAAAGACCAGGAAGCACGGAAGGAAGCTCTTCCGAAGTTTCTAGCAGAGACTAAGCAGGTCGTGAACCTGATGGCCAAAGAGTTTGATATGCGCAAGGCAGCATACCGAAGCCAACGTGCTCGAACGTCAACCAAGGGTTCGATTAACGTTAACAAGCTACACGCTTACAAGTATGACGATAACATGTTTAAGCAAGTGACAATGCTTGCAGACGGAAAGAGTCACGGCATGATCATGCTGGTTGACTACTCTGGGTCGATGCACAAGAGCCTTGAGATGGTGATTCGCCAAACAATCGCACTGGTGATGTTCTGCAAGCGGGTTCAGATACCATTCGAGGTATACTCGTTCGGTAGCCACAATGCGAATTTCATCCAAGAAAGCTCGACACGACTCACACACTTCAACTTCACCAACCTTCGCCTGTCTCAGGTGTTTAGCAGCGATATGAGCAAGGCGGAACTGAACACCGCAATAGAGTCGATGTTCTGCTTAACGTTATCGAATTGCGCATCGCCGTCATACATTGGAAGTTGTGAACTAGCCAACATGGAGCGACTCGGTACTACCCCACTGAATGCTGCACTGCTCGCAATGGAGTTTGCCATTAAAGACTTCACCCGAAAGAACCCGGTTCAGAAAATGAATCTGATAACACTCACTGACGGCGACAGTGATCACCCAGGCGTTGTTAGAGGCACCGATATGCGCCAAGATGCGTTTGGTGTGTCCCGATGGAATCGAGTCATGGAAATTAACGGCAAACGTATCGAGCTTAACATGTCAGACAAGTATAGGGAAAACCATAACAACACCGCATTGATATTAAAAGCTATTGCGGGCAAAGACGTAACCACAGCAAACTTCTACATAACTAACCGTGGTGGATTTCACGATAGCGTTAGCCGCACGTTCCCGTACATAGAAGGCAACGGGGTTGATCGAGCCAAGTCATTCGGTACGGCCAAGGCTCAGATGAAAGCGCACGGTACGTGGATAGTCGATGATGTTGATGGGTACGACCGACGATTCGTCGTCTTGGATAACACCGCCTCGATGAGCGCTGAAAATGATACATTTAGTGTCGATCAGGAAGCTACTGCTGCACAGATTGCCAAAGCATTTAAGAAGTATAGTGGCTCGAAGAAGGGTAATCGACTACTCACCCAAAGATTTGCCGAATTATTGGCATAATGTGAAAATAGGGGTTGACATCTGCCCCGAATCATGAGATAATACTTTAGTAAACTGAGAAAAAGCCCTGAAGTCTTGGAGACTTATATATTATGATTAAATTATCCGATTACCAAAACAGCATCCTCGCAGCGTTCGCCACTGCAAACCCAACCGCAGCAACATTCAAACGACAAGATATGTTCACCTTCTGCGAGGAGCAGGGCTTCACCAACGCATCTGCTTACGCCATGATGAAGAAACTCCCACGACCAGTCGATACCCGAGGGGTATACCAGATGATCGCATCTAATAACGTCGTAGCAATCAAGCCAGTTGCCGCAAAGGCACCAAAGGCGATGGCTGCCGCCCCAGGGGCTGCGCCTGTGTCACTCAAGATCCAGTCAACCTCGTCAGAGGAAGTCTACATCCCAGCGACTGACCCTACGTTCGTCAAGTGGGGATACTTTGCGGATGTATCTAAGATCATCAAGTCTAACATGTTCTTCCCAATGTACGTCTCTGGTCTATCTGGCAACGGCAAGACCATGATGATCGAGCAAGCATGTGCAGCAGCCAAGCGTGAGTATGTACGAATCCAGATCACTCCTGAGACTGACGAAGACGACCTGATTGGCGGATTTCGACTGTTGAACGGTGAGACCGTGTTCGCCAAAGGCCCTGTCATCAAGGCTATGGAAGCTGGGGCGATACTGCTGATCGACGAGATCGACCGTGGTTCAACTAAGCTGATGTGTCTCCAGGGCGTGTTAGAGGGCAAGCCAGTGCTCATCAAAAAGACTGGTGAGGTGGTTCAGCCAGCTGAAGGCTTCAACGTCATAGCAACGGCCAACACGAAGGGCCAGGGAGATGACAACGGTCGATTCATATCCGCAACTATCATCGACGAAGCCTTCCTTGAGCGCTTCACGATCACTCTAGAGCAACCTTATCCAACAGCTGCTACTGAGCGCAGAATCATTAAAGGACACATGAACAAGTTCGGAGTCGACGAGTCTGATTACGAAGGATTCACCGAAAAGCTCATACAATGGGGTCAGGCGATTCGAAAGACTTTTGAAGATGGTGGTGTCGACGAGCTTATCTCGACCCGCCGATTATGCCACATTGTACAGACACTATCGATCTTCAAGGATCGAGCCAAGGCCATCGAGCTATGTGTCAATCGATTTGACTCTGACACACGTGAGGCGTTCATGGATCTCTACAGCAAAATTGATATCGACGCTGCTGCAAGTGATGACATGGATGCAGATGCCGACATAAATACCAATATAGACGATGCCCCATTCTAATCAAGGGACTTCGGTCCCACCCAGAACTTAAGGAGAAGGCATGACTATATTAGAGGGCATATTACTGACAGCACTTGCTACATTTGGCATATTCGGTGCGGTAGAGGCCGAGTACGCTATCGTAGCCACAATTGCAGTATATTCGACTATATTCTACTATCTAGTGTTTACCGTACTGATAGGCATAAATGATATCGTAATCGACTCAGGTTCATCACTGACCCGCATATGGCAAATACGACTAACGCTGCTTATCGGATACTTATTAATGTACATGCAAGGATATACCGAAGTATTCTATTACGCACTGCCTTTCGTGTTGATAAGTTGTGCAGGTGATATAGTATCATCTCTAGTACTAACTGGATATATTGGCTGGGTTGAGTACGATGAGGATGGCGAACCGCTCATCGACGAGGAAGATGGGCCTGACGACGAAGACGAGGAAGATGGGCCTGACGACGAAGACGAGAGAGATAAGTAGTATGCTTCCCCCCACCATACGGACGCTTCAAGCGTCCTTTTTTATAAATACTGATACACAATAAGTACTGAGCATGGAAGATGGACATTGTACAGCTAATATCCGATGTTGGGTTCCCTATAGCATCTGCCCTAGCTGGCGGGTTTTTTGTATTTCTCACTCTAAAATTTATCCTAGATGGTGTGCTGTCCGAGATTAAAGCGCATCGAGCATTAGCTCAAGCCTTGGATAATCGAATAAAAACAATGAATAACGAGGTAATGCGCATAGACATAATGCTATGTCATTCGTATGGGGTTAACCCAGATATGAACAGGATGTCCCGAGTGGACGATGCGTCAGATCTTAGAAAAGATTAGACTGATACCTAACCAATGATAAACGGGAAGGCTGCGTGACCGAAGATCGAATATACGAACTAGTAAACATGATATCGGTATATGGATTTCCAATCATCTCCGCAATAGGACTTGGTTACTTCGTATACTACATATGGCGATGGGTGACGCAGGAAGTCGAACCCATCATAGGAGAATCAACCCAAACTCTTATAGCACTGATTGATCGAGTTAGAATGTTAGACAATGATCTAATTCGACTGAAAACTAAGCTGGATATGATACTGCAACAACAATCCAAAGATAACCATAAAGCTGCAATACACAAAGAGTATGATGATAAAAAGTGACCAAGTGACCAACCTCAATAGCTCATTATCAAAAAGTACTTGACATCTACTACAGATAGTGTATAATGTGCTATATAAATCAAACCACAGGACCAAATCATGAAAGCAACTACTTTGATGGCTACTATTGTGTTGGGAAGCGGGATGCTCGCTCAGGCGGAAACACTCACTCCCAAGCAGTTCCCAGTCAACGTCACGTACGTTGAGCAACTTCAATGTATGGCCATGAACATATACCACGAGGCTCGAAGTGACTCTAGGTTAGGTCAAGAGGCAGTTGGGATGACTACAATGAATAGAGTGTATCATGCTGGATATCCATCCACTGTGTGCGATGTTGTATACCAGTCATACACCGATAGCAATGGTCAACCCATTCGCAATAGGTGCCAATTCTCTTGGTTCTGTGATGGCAAATCTGATACTCCTATAGATGCCGAACGATATCAGCGAGCTATACGTACAGCTGCATACGTACTCCGAACACACGCCGACCACAGAGATGTTACGGACGGGGCTATCATGTATCACGCTGCATACGTTGAGCCATATTGGACTGATGCCTACGAGCGTACCGTTAGAATAGACAGTCACATTTTTTATAAATAATAACGAACACTACCTTATATAATAATCCGGAGCTTGTATACATGTTAAACTTTTCACAATTCATCGAGGAAGGCGTCAACGATCCAGCCATCTTCAAAGCAGTATTCCTTGCCGGCGGCCCAGGCTCTGGTAAGTCATTCATCGTAGGCAAAACTGGTCTTACCTCTATGGGATTCAAAGTCGTAAACTCTGATGACGCATTCGAGAACGGACTGAAGAAGGCTGGTCTAGAGATGAGTCCTGAGAACATATTCTCTGTCCAGGGACAAGAGATCCGTGGCAAAGCTAAAGCGTTGACTGGTGCTAAGCAAGATATGTACATCAAAGGTCGTCTTGGTCTAGTCATTGATGGTACTGGTAAAGACATCGAGAAGATCAAGAAGCAGGCTAAGAGCCTACAGAAGATCGGTTATGATGTTGCTATGGTATTCGTCAACACCGACTTAGAGACTGCCCTGGATCGTAACAGAATGCGTCAGCGCACACTTCCCGATAAGGAAGTAGAAGCGTACTGGAGAGAGATCCAAAACAACATTGGTGCCTTCCAGACCATTTTCGGCAAGAAGAACTTTTTAGTTGTTGACAACAGCGCTGGAAAGGATTATAATAAAGAGACATTAAGAGCATACCGTGACGTTCGTAAGTTCGCCGACCGTGCTCCTGAGAACAACGTGGCATCTGCTTGGATTGACGCTGAGAAGAAGAAACGTTAATAGCGGGGTCTACATTGGAGCATTCAGTGTAGACCCAATTTGAATATACAATGGAGATGAAAGTGAACTTAAAAGCACTAACCCAAGAAAGTCGTGAAATATTAGGTCGTAAGAGACTTATGCTCATGATAATGAGCGGTTCGATCGAACCAGCAATCTATTACCGATACCTAGTAAATCAATTCCAAAACTACAGAGCATTAGAGCTATGTCTTGATATGTGTGGATTCGATAAAGGGTATTCTGGTGTATACCGTACCACTCGAATATTGCGTGACATTTGGGAACTAGAGCAAAAATTCGGCCTAACATATAACGCTGACCACCTGACTAAATCAACTATAGAGTATTGCTCTCACGTTGAACAGCTGGCCAGGGTGGGTGACATCGACGGATTGATAGCACACCTATACGTACGTCAGTTTGCTGATATGTATCATGGCCCAAGAGTTGCATCCAGGGTCCCAGGCAGTGCTGCCATATATGATTTTGATTATAAAGAGACGCTTAAAACAGAACTACGGACTGTTCTATCAAATGATATGGCGGCAGAGTCTAATCTATGCTTTGACTATGCAATACGACTGTCGGATGAGTTGGCAGGCCATTAGCAATACCAATGGGCTGATTCGTTGAGTCGGCCCTTACCCTTCATAACAAACCCAAGATCATCTATGATATAGATACAGTACATGCTCAGTGTTACTATAATCGAGGAGTACTCCAATGACTAAGAAAGTTCAGGATACCACGAGTAAGCTAGATGATGAGAATAAGCGTATGCCCACCATCGAGCTATATTGGCGAACTGCATTGATTGCTGGCGCTATATCAACATCCCTAATGAGCTATAAGGTAGCAATCTCCGGTAACATAACAGCATTTGGTGTATGTTTCATCGCAACACTCGTCCTACTGAACGTGGCATTCTCATCGAAAAGGTGATACTATGCCATGCTCTTAATCCAGGCTAAAGCCTCGCCCTTACTATCAAAGAAGTTAACGACCGCATCCCTATCTTGAGTCAGAATCATATATCGAGTCTTTCTAGGTGCGATCGTCCCACCCCAGGCGTCTATGGTCTTACCAGTAGCAGGTATATCATACACAGGCAACTCAAACATCTTAGCAGTCCCACCCTGTTTGATCACTTTCAGGTCTTTAGCAGCTATAACGATCTTATCTACTATAGAATCATAGTGATCGCCCTTCTTATTCGTTAAATAGCTTCCAATGCTCTTAATACGTGCAGTTGCACCAGAATCTTCGCCATACGCTACCCAGAGTACGTCCTTCATCATGTATACTTGATACACAGGGGCTTCGTTGAGTTCATCGGTTGATTCTAGCATAAACGTTCGTAGAGTCTTCATCATATGTTCCTATAGTTGTTTGCAGTGTTATCTATTTATATTACAGATAATGCTTGACAGGTTTCGAGTGCTATGGTATAATGGTGTTATAAGAGTAATTGTAAACCAACGTTAGGAGCTAGTATGATCATCAGGAACATCAAGTATCTATCGACTGATATACATCCACATGACTCAATAACACAATGGTACTCTATGGAGGTCGACTGTGAGGAGAGAGTCTATGGTGTTGTGTACTCAGACGACGCAACTCTAGTACGCCCTGATGGTACTCCAGTCGACTCCTATGAAATTGACCGGAAAGTTGTACTGGATACTATACGAGAATACAATCAATCATTACCGTCACACTTTGATTAGAATAAAAGTTGACTTCTTATGTGACCTGCGCTATAATGTATGTATAAGATGACATACTGAGAGAAAGACTATGAACGAAGAATCGACTAATAAAGGCGGTGATTCATGAGCAGAGAAGCGTTTGAGAAATTAGCTGGTATTCCGCATGATGTTAAGTACAACGAAGAGATGAATCTGTATTATTGGCTCGGTTACCCCGCTGGAGACTGTGCAATTAATGGCCTACACGAAATGTATTACGATGGCAAAAAATCAAGACAGGCTGAAATAGATGACTTACGGATAGAGTTGGAGAAGGCTAAGGAGTTGCTGGATGAAGCGTGCTGCTATTCTCACGGTGATATCGCTTTCGCAGATGAATGCCAATGGTGCTCAGGAGTTCAAGAATTATTAATGGGACCCAAATTAAATTAATATACTTAAACGGAGAATAGTATGAACGATCAAGAAAAGATGGAAGCTATTTTGGCTAATAATCAGGTTCGAAATGATATTGAAGCCCGTGCCTTGGTTCGATTAATGTATGGCGATCTTTCACACATTGGTGACGCAATATCAAAAGGCAGTACTATATTGCATAAGGGTCATACTTTTGGTGCCGACTTCTCGGAATCTTCAACGTGCTACACCATCAAACAACCAACAATCATGTTCAACGGCTGCGAGATTAATGCGCCGATTGACTGGAAGAATTACAAAAGATTGCAACTAGTGTCGGTTGCCTCCACACACACAACATCTGAAGTAACTTATAGCACGGCCCACGGCCCGCATGATGATTTCAAACGAGGTATAGTATTCAGAACAGAAGAAGACGCACAGGCATACCGTGAAGCGGCGGGGTGGGTGGTATGACAAATTTCCTGTTGACATGACTACTTGCTTGAAATGGTCATTACTCTAGCTCGCAAATGCAAAAAGCTAGGTATCAAGCTGTAATTTACGTATCAGGAGGAGAATGAAATGAGCAGAGAAGCGTTTGAAACGTTTTATATGACATTAGATGAATCCAATCGCTCTGACCTATACCGAACAACAAAACCTTTCCGGGGCGTCCAGATTGGTGATTATAAATGGATTGTTACCCGGTCAATGTATGTGGGATGGCAAGCAGCTGAGCTATCAAAGGAGTCTGAAATTGACCAGCTTCACGCAGAGCTGGAGAAGGCTAAATCATATTGCAGCGGGGTGGGTGTAATTGCGGCCAATACAAAGCGGGTTTAATCAAAAATAAGGGTTGACTCTTCATCTAACCTACGATATAATAGCTGTATAAGATGAACTGCTGAGAGAACGACTATGATTGAATTGATCCAAGCCATACCCCACTTCGATGTCATCATTGCGCTAGTTGCCATAGCAGCGCTTCTTCCTGTAATCCTTATGAGTAACAAGCGATGATCACCTCTAATACTCCCGCATATCAGAATCTGTCTAATGTATATGATGCAATGCAACTCGCTGATAGTGAGTCATTTGACGCAGCCGAGGCTGTCTACTATGAAGCATTTCAAGCTTGGCAAGACGATTGCGCATATAGAATATACTCTAAGAACAATGATACCCCAGATTTGTTGTGGATGAAATACGTCCCGAAATAACGGTTGACTTGTGTTCCAATCTGCGTTATAATGTCCGTATAAGATGAATTATTAAGAGTGAGAAAGATATGAATAGTAACCTCCCCTCTAGAGACTGGCTCAACGAAGACTACGAAGACTTTGAAATCATCACCAACGATGAGGGCATCAGAGTGCTTGTGGATGCCGCCGGAAACGTAATAACCGCACTTGATGTGGATCTCACTGAAGTGAACAAAGAGGATTTGAATAATGACTAAATTAGCAGATTTGAAAATAGCCTTCGACGAGGCGGACAAGGCATGTGACGATGCGGACAAGGTATGGGACAAGGCTTATGATGCTTATCAAGCCGAGCTGATCAGGTTAAAGGAAGAGGTTCAAAATGACAAAACTTGAAGAATTGAAGTTAGCATCTGACGAAGCAGATGATGGGCTGGAATCAACATTTCATCTAGAATATAGTGCATAACCCCTTGACTTGTAACCAACACTGCGCTATAATACTTACATAATATGAATTACGAGGAACTACCATGACTTACTTAACGGATGCACAGATCGAAGAGATGGCAGAAACTGCCTTAACCTCTTATGAAGTGTCATGCTCTTGGGGCTCTGCTACTCAAGCAGCTCTTGAGCACTCGCTTGACGAGTTCGGCATCCGCCCAAGTAAGTCAGCAGTATTGCTTAGCGTCAAGCTAGCTAAGCTTAAGTGGCACGCAATATCAATCAAAGTTAAAAGCCTTCTTCAAGCATAATAACCCAAACAACGGAGCAACATCATGTTTAAAGTCGAAATAACGTACAAGTCAGGTAAAGTTGAAATCGCTGACATCAAGATTTCAGAATACACAGCAGCATTGACCCAACTATCAAACGAAGGCCGAATGGTCAAGATGTCGATAATTCAAAATAATGCTTGACATCATAGCCAACATACGTTATAATGTCTGTATAAGATGAATTATTAAGAGCGAGACTAGTATGAAAGCAGTTACCAACAAAGAGATTAACGACTTCCGAGCAGCCCGAGTTGCGCAGATCGAAGCAGCTAAGGTCACCGATGACTTCCCAACCATCAAGCGAACTGTAAAAGTCATCGATTCCCGCCTAGTATAAGCACACCAAATTAGTTTGAAATAAAGGTTGACTTGTACTCAGAATAGTATATAATTGGTAGGTAAGATAGAGAAATCACTTAATAAGGTACCAAGATATGAACGCAACCTTTATAGCAAATGTAGTAGCGAACGGTTCTGCCATCGAGTATGACGCAATGGACACTCAGTATGTGTTCAACGCCAACGACTACTTCTTCACTGTTTGGATCGCCTCTGGCGCTGATAATGAGGGTGTCGAGTACGTCTCTAGCAAGTCGCAGCGAGCTACCAAAGAAGAGATCATCAAAGCGATGGACTATGACGCTGACTTCAAACTCAACAACGCTGAAGCACTTACCAAGATCGGCATGATACCCGCCAAAGCAACTTACGCTGCTCTCAAGGCCGAAGCTGCTTAACCCCAACCCTAAAGAGGAATGATTATGTTGAGCGAAGAACAGGAAAAGAATGCTGTAGTGGAGTTCATTGATCCACTGATGCATCCTGGTGATTCCACCAACGAGATTATGCGAGCATGTGTGAAGCAGTTTCCATACTTCTCGGAAGCAACAATATTCAACTCGATCCTGGGTTGGAAAGATACTGCGTTATAATACAACTTCAATATAGAGAACTCGATATGCTTAATAAAAACCTCCCTACACTAGATGGATATCTACGGACATTAACCGATAGCGTTAGTTTCCTAATACATATCTTCGTCGGATCAGTGTTTCTTTTACTCCCAGTCATTGCTCTGGTTATAGCAATCGTTGCATGCCTGATAGTGTTCGACCCGAACATTACCTTAGATATCGTGCAAGCAAAGTTTACGTCATTAGTTAATCAGTAGGAGAACGCCATGAGTGATGATATGTCTGCAAGTGAAGTCGATCGATTGTGTAAAGCGATGGATCAGCTCGACGAGAGTAGGGAGCAGTCCTTAACCCGGATTGACGCTTTGATAGATGGCATTGAAGCTAAGTTGGATCTATTGGCATTGGCTAGCACCTCAGAGGTAAACCGGCCAAAAATGCCGGACAAACCGGACGCATAATTCCACAGTCCCCCAGTACCAGTGGCTATAAGAGGTACATTACCGGCCATACAACGGGACATTACCGGCCAAAAATACCAGGCAGTCAATATCGGATCTACCATTGTGCAAAATAAAGCTTGACTTGTTATCAGATCTGCGTTATAATGTCTGTATAAGATGAATCGACAAGAGTGATACGAGTATGATTAATATCGAAAAAGAGAAGACAGCTCTGCTTAAGCAACGAGCTACCATTCAACGTGAAAATATGTTGGGCTGGACATCCGTTGCCGATTTTGACCTACAAAGCCGACAGCTCGATATGTTAGAAGAGTACGTCGTAGATATGCTGACCAGAATCCAATATGATCAGGAAGGCGTTGTGCCACCACTGTTCAAGAATCCTCCTGAAGTTGGCAAGCTATACGAGTTCAGCAAAAATTTCCAGTTTACCGCAGGACGCATATCACGATACGCCAGCACTAACCAGTATGGAGCGTTTGTCGATGAAAACGGTGACATTTACGACTACTGTCGACCTGTAGATCCAGAGCAGCAGTCGTTCGGGATCTGAGAATTATATCATTAGAGGAAGCACCATGAAGACTCCAGAGATGGACGACTATCGCAAAACAATCACTGATCTTATATCGATAATGGAAGGTGAGATAGACGCAGCAAAAACCAAGAAAGCAATACAGCACGCCCAAATAGCACTAAGGAAATACCCCAAGGATATAGAGATCGGCGAATATCGTGACGTAATACACTCCCTGATCTTCCTTATGGAGTGGGGCGTGAACGAGTACACGAAAAACGACTGGATTCGCAGCAGTAGATCTATATTGGATAGTAACGTAGAAACTGTTATATCAGACCCTACCATGACTATCTCTATACCGAACCTGTTGAGTGTTCCGATACCAAAGATCGAACGGATATCTGAAATAACCAAAACAGGGCTATACATGCTAGGCAATTGGATGCTAGACGTTATGTTCCTTATTGATAATAAGCAGCAGATATGTGCGACGAATGTCAACAACAAGACTCGATGTACATTCTATGAACTCTCAGGACCGACCAGCGTTGCGATTGAGGTTGATGGTATCTACGTGGACTCTACATTCACAGATTCGATTGCAGACTTTTTAGGAATTAAAGATTAAAATGTCTTGACAGGGACGTCGAACCATAGTATAATGTCCATATAGAACGAAGTAAGACCATGATAGTGCATTTAGCACGAACTTTAAAATTAACGTACAAGGTGAATATAACATGACTGGAATTATCATACCAACATCAGATGCAGACAAGAAGCGTATCAAAGGCTGCATGACCGAAATCAGTAACTCCTATCTGCGTCAAGAAGCTGAGCGCTCGTTCATCAAAGAAGCTCTTGTATCGCTGGAAGAAGATGTCGGCATCCCAAAGAAGTACCTGTCTAAGATGGCTCGTATCTTCCATAAGCAGAACATGAGCGAACTTATGTCTGAGATCGAAGAGATCGAAGCACTGCTCGAAACTGTACAGTAAACGCCTTGGCCGTTCTGCGGCCATATTCTAGAACCACACATTGATAATAGGGAACACCATCATCGAAAAACAGGATCTAGAAATACTAAACAAGCTAAGCTCTGAGTGTATCATGGTGGATATAGCTGAGATGATTACCAAGGGTGTGCCCTATATCGATGCTGTTATTGACTATGCAGAGAGACATAAATTAGAGGTAGAAGTCGTTGGAGAGATCATTCGACGCTCACCCGTGTTACGAGCTAAGATTTACATGGAAGCTGAGGAGCTTAATCTGGTCGAGAAGTTAGTACGTTTACCGGGAATGGTAGTATGACAGGAACGTCGATGTACACCACTCGAGACGCCTTCGAGTTGTACACTTACTACATGGCAATGAAGAAGCACTTTACCACTAGCTACGATTACGTCAAGTACGGTGGTAAGATGCGACTAAGCGTCGATAGCTTTGAGAATAGAAAGGACAAGTTCTTCTTCTATAAACTGGCTAAGAGACGGGACTGTAAAGACTTCGTGTTAGCGAACCTGATACAGAAACCCAACTTATGGATAGGCGATTTGGTCAATAGCGAGTATGCGAATACTATCTACACCGAGTGGTCGAAGCGGCAACAAGCAATCACTTATGTATTTAAGAATGAGCTGGAGGAGTTAGATGATGACTTCAACAGTAACTTTGTTGTCGAAGATGGACAGTACCCTAGCGTACTAAAGCTTTATAATACTAAACGAGTTAGCATTGAGAGTCTCATCATACTAGATGACCTCACACACTGCTTCAAGTACTGGGATCGAGCTATCAATGATACGATAGTTTATCCGAGTATAAATAAGACTGTTCAAAACTATAAGCCATTTTTATCATACGATAAAGCTAAAATGCGCAAAATATGTCTTGACAGATACTCCGTTCTATAGTATAATAAAGCAATACCAAAACAAACATATAACATAAATCGTAATATTAAGGAATACCCATATGGCTACATCATTTTCTGCACTAAAGCAAGCTCGTTCAAACTCTTTTGACAAACTGAACTCCCAGCTACAATCAATGGGATCTGCCACAAAGAAAGGCGGTGATGATCGTTTCTGGAAACCAGATGTCGATAAAGCAGGCAACGGCTACGCAGTAATCCGATTCCTCCCAGCACCCCAGGGTGAAGATATGCCATTCGTTCGTATGTGGGATCACGGCTTTCAAGGCACTGGTGGTTGGTACATCGAAAACTCTCTTACCACGATCAATCTGGACGATCCATGCTCCGAGTACAACTCTAAGCTCTGGAACTCTGGCCATGATGAAGATAAAGAGCAAGCACGTAAACAGAAGCGTCGATTAAGCTATGTTGCTAACATCTACGTTGTATCAGATCCATCTAACCCATCTCGTGAAGGTCAGACGTATTTGTACAAGTTCGGTAAGAAGATCTTTGATAAGCTGAACGATGCGATGAATCCTTCGTTTGCTGATGAAGCTCCAATCAACCCGTTCGACTTCTGGGAAGGTGCAGACTTCAAGCTTAAGATCCGTCAGGTTGAAGGCTACCGTAACTACGATAAGTCCGAATTCTCCGCTGTGAATCCGTTGACAGAAGCGAGTGGTACTGTCGTCTCTGATGAGGACATGGAAGGCGTTTGGAACAAAGCACACTCTTTGTCTGATATCATTGATCCGAAGAACTTCAAGTCTTACACTGAATTGAAGACTAAGCTGTACAAAGTTCTGGGATTGGATGGTCGAGATGCTGCTCCAAGTAACACAGCTTCGGATGACGTTGGAATGGAGTTTAGTGCCAACTTCAAAGAGCGAGCTACACCAGAGGCACCGACTTCAGCGGCTCGACCTAGCGTTGAAGCATCGAGTGACGATGATGACTCGCTGGACTTCTTCAAGAGTTTAGCTGAAGAGTAATCTTCGATTTAGAATGGTAAGTTAATAAAGGGGAGTGCTAATGCGCTCCCTTTTTTTGTCAGTTAGATGTCTGACTCGATGGTAGATGATTTGCCAGTGCATTAGATCCGTTACTCTGAAACACATTAACCGTGCTACTTGATCCTCCGACATTTGACGTATTGTTCGTGTTTCCTCCAGAGCTATTCACAACATTCACTCCAGTTCCTTTCGTCGCATTTATGGGCTTCAACACATTATTGTTGATAGCGTCAAGCTTTCCGCTAATAGGAATGACCGGGCTGAGCTGATCTTTCGTTATGCGCAGACTGTCTATTTTCTGGATATTCATCTCGTTAAATCGATTGATAACTCGTTCTGAGTTGAACTGGTCTGTGTCACTTTTGGTGCTAACAGACTCTATTCTGCTTTCGGTCTGGGATGGAGTATTGAACTGTATATTAGACGTGATTGGCTGAAGTCCAGCGCTTGCGTCTGAAGTAGTTGCTGATACAGTGGACTCTGGTGGTATAGATACGCCACTCTCGAGCGCACTCACCGTTTGTGTAGACTCTGTAACATTACTAGGCACGATATTAGACTTAATATCTTGTATTGGTTTAAAACCATTCATCATGTCTGGTGCTGTGTACTTACCGAGCGCCGATTCGCCCGATCTAGTGTATGATGTCTCGAAATTCTCCTTAGTTATCATCGCAGGATTCACTGGTTCAGCCGCAGGGCCACCCATAAGGGCGTCTGCTATATGCTCTGCTGCGTATTCGCCACCAACAGCACCGCCAATGGCTCCGACTATACCACCTAATATGTTACCTATACCAGACTGTCCTACTACAGGTATGAATGTAGTTGCTGCCGCACCAGCAAGTCCCCCTAAGTATGCACCACTGATCGATCCTAATGCGCCGCCAATCTCTTTTCTAACAACATCTTCAGGTTCATCATTATAAATCGCCATTGCTGGGTCAATAAGTGCTGGTAGGACTGCCATCGCAGGACCTGCAAACTTAAAGAATTTGGCGTACTTGGCCAGTTTGGCAGTTCTTCCATCAGCTTCCATTGCTTCTACGATCTGGGATATACTCTGAAATCTCCCTGTGGTCTTACTTATCACTTTACCGGAGGAGTTTAGAGTCATGCCACTAGGAACCGCTGATCCTTGGCCTTTCATCATCATTCGTGGTGATGCACCAGACTTAACAGCCGGTGATGCGCCAGACTTAACGGCAGGTGCTGCGCCAGACTTAACAGCCGGTGATGCGCCAGACTTAACGGCAGGTGCTGCGCCAGACTTAACAGCCGGTGATGCGCCAGACTTAACAGCAGGTGATACACCCGTCTTTGTGGTTGCGCTAGGAATGGATGATGACTTTGGAGCTCCCGGATCATTTCTAACAGGATTGATTGGTTTATCGAGTTTCGGTACTCTGAAGTTGGACATTTTCGTCTTAATACTATCGAACGCTATTCCTAACGACTTTGTGATCTTAGCTGATAGCAGTACTAACCCACCAGAAACTGCCACACCAATAGCTCTGCCGAAGTTGTCCATAACGCCAGGGTCAATATCACCGAAGGGAGTCTCGATGAGTCCTTCCTTGTTCGTATCCAACCAATCGCTTAAGCTACCTCCTATTGCCCACCCAGTTGAGAGGGCGAATCCTAGCCAGCTTTTCTTAAACAGCTTACCGATCACAGTTGCCCCAATGATAAACGTCGACTGTTCTTTCACTGCATCAGCAACTTTCTGCATTGTGGCAGGATCAATGCCTAGATCGAGTCCACCTTCACCAAACACCTCCTTTACGGCACCGACCACGAAGTCTATGATCACAGGAGCCAAGAGCGTTGCGATTCCGCCTTTGAGTATGCTTGATGTTAAAGCTTTGATTGACAGTGCTCCAAGCGCTCCACCAATTAGACCTAATCCTCTTCCTCCTCCCGCTGTATCCGGTGACCCAGAATCCACAGACTCTTGGCCACGATCGTCGGAAGATCTCTGCGCTGGGATCTCGGTATCTCCCAAATCTCCTTTACCAACGCTATCTTCTAGTCTAGTACGCTCTGCGTCATTAACCAAATCCTTGGTAAACTTCACTTGACTCGCCTGAAGAGACTGCATTGATTTTAGGAAACCAGTCTGCTTGATAAGTTGCTTTTCAATGGACGAAAAGATGTCCTCCAGTTTAGGATTCTCAACAAACGCATCTTCTGGAACTGCTACTACTTCGACCATTTTACTTACCTTATTTGCTCAGTGCTTGACCGGCATAGAATGCCGCAACGATTGCTGCTACCGACACAAAGTATGTCGGAGCCATATCGCCTAGGGTTGATGCTGCTTGATCTAATCCGATCCAACTTGCGATTACTACTGCAAACGGATATAGTAACATCCCGAAAAGAGCGAACCACGCCATATTGCGTTGAGCGTCATGTCTCTTATCTTCGTTCTCTAGCCGCATTAATTTCTGATCCATATCGAACTCCTCATCTGAGATCCGCTGGGCATGAGATGCCTGCGCTGACTCGTTAACTTCTTGTAATATATCAGTCATATCTTTATCCTATTGATCTGCGTTTTGGGCGTTTACATATTCTATTAGCATATCAACATACACGTCACGTTCGTACGGTATAAGGTTCTCAATATCACTTATCGAGTATTTATGATGTTGAGCCAATGAAAATATAGTTCTATAGTATACTTTCAGGCTATTATGGCTCAACGTCAGATAAAAAAAGTTTCCATACCCTCCAACACTAATGATCTATCATCGCCATTAGCATTGACGTACTTCGCCTCGAAACGAAGAACCGGAACTGTCTCGAAGAACTTCTTTAGTCCTTCAATCGCTTTACCGGGAAGTGATTCTACGAAAGACTGAATCTCCTCGTCTGTGTAGTCGGACATTGAACTCACAGAGTCTCCATCGACTACGCTGTCTATACACGATATCATGATATTGAATAGCGTATCGGTTTGTCCTTCTACAAAGTTTTTAAACATAGAAACTTCGTCAAGTCTTGGATATCGCATCATAAGAAACATATCATCATTGATTGTGACTTCTTTCGAATGAGCGGGATCGCTACTGAGCGTTATGTCGTCGATATCAAGCTCTATCTCGACAGGTAGCTTCGTATCTGGATCTGTGATACTAAATGTGATCATATTGTTAACAGACTTTGATCTCAACTGTAGCATTAGATACTCTAATTCAAACATCGGAAGAGATTCAACGTCAACGCCATAGACACAGTTACCAATAATCTGTTTTAACGCCAAGAGCGTTTGATTCATATCATCAGACTCTTGAGCGATTAGCAGTATCTTCTCTTCTTTAACAGTGAAGGGTCTAAATTTGACAACCTCTCCCGTAGAGAATAACTTAGTCTCGAATAGCGGTAGTTGAATCTTTGGTAATCCCATCTCATTATTTCCTATAGTAAAGTAATTATTAACGTTTAAAAGAATTCACGATTGTTGATACGCTTGTAATTGAGTTTATTGCATCTTGGACACTAGTAGGCTTCTTAATTCCATTGATAGCTTGAGCATACGAGTTTATCGAAGAGAACCACGTCAGTAGTCCATTTACGCCATGAGCGCTATCCAATACGGCACCAGTCTGCGCACCCGAGACTTCTAATGTGTCATATGTAAATCCAACTGGTAGAGTCATCACCTCAGCAGCATTCTCCCACGCCTCTGATATATTACCCACGTTCACAGGATACACACCACCTAACTTGTATGTATATGTGATTGACTCGGACGCATATGAGTACACGACTATGGTCATGGTCGTTGCGTACTCGCTCTTATATCCCATCTCATACGGAGTCTGTCCGCCCACAGAGGAGAAGGTTCCAGCACTTGTGTCGTAGTTGACTATAGATTGCGCCCAGCGATGAAAGAACTTCATTACGCCGAATTCGCTATCTACCATAAACACCGCTGGTATCACCGGAAACGTCATGCCCTGAGGTCGACGAGTTACTGCACCAAATCCCTGACGTTGGATGTCAGATGTCGCTATATCCATCTCTGGTAGGGTGACACTTCTACAGAAGAACTCTATATCCTTAACGACCTTCACATCATTCATAGCATCTGTAATTACTTGTGGCGTGGCAATTCTGACATAGAATAGGTTATTCTGCGCCAAGCCATGCTCACTGATCTTCTTATTAAATGTGTTTATATTGAACGCCATTTTATTATCTCATCTTCTTTCGTGAGTCTGCCCAGACTTGTGTTTTGGTTGCGCCTTGGAATCTTTCCAGTGGCAAGAATAGTGCTATATCCCATTCGGACGGATATATGTACATGAATTCACTTCTTAGCTGTGATGTTAAATATCGCTTGATACAAGGTTGGAAGTCCTTGTATTTAGATGCACCTTGCAGTATGTCGTAACTGAGTTTCAGCTTAGTACTCTCGTCGTAGCGCTTGTTATTTGCTGTTGTGTATAGAGCATCCATCAGCTTGGCTCTCAGTGGCAATGGAATGTAGTGCATGTTAAGTCCATAAAAGCCACCTGGGGCAACCGAGAACGGGAACACCAATGGGAATCTATCGAAGTACGGTAAAGTCCCTTTACCCTTTGCATCATAGTAGTACATGTACATCTGACCAATTCTTGGCTTGGCCGTGAGACGATCTGAATCACCTCGCATCAACTTACCTTCATTGACTCTACCATGCGATTTGGCTGCATCCCTGTACCACGTACGTGCCTGAGCTTCACGAGCAGGTACCTTGCCCTGTCGAATGCCTTTTGTTAGGATTTCATCGAATACTGTTGCCATTACAGTGTTACCTTACTATCGCAATCAATTACTCTATACTCGTACATCTATTTTATCCCCAGGTGATCTTCGTGCATTATTTGCCATATCAAACCATTATCTTTACAGTACTCTGAAGCTGCTTCCCATTTTGCTTGGTTAACACCCCAAGTTTTAACTTCGTTTATATATTTCTTGGTAGGCTTCTTGCCCTTCTGCACTACAGGCGGTACAGTCTGGTATTTAGGCTTAACTTCAATCAATATCTTCACTTTCTTCTTATCTTTATTTATCTGTTCCACATAGAAGTCTGGGAAGTATCTGTGCCATCTACCGTCAATAGGACTCTTATATGGTATGATGACCTCTTCGCTTGCCCACTTAATGACGTGAGGATGCTTGTCTAGATAACGCATCAACGCCAATTCCCAGCCAGATCGATATACAATATTCGTAGGGTCACCTAGATATTTATCTGGATTCAGTGGTTTAAACTTGCCTTTGTATGTCTTGTATGCCATAATAACTCATATAAATAATTGATAGTGTAACTTAATATTTATAAAGGTATAAAACGATGCCATCAGATCAGACAGGATTGAAGTCAAACGATCCAAGTACAATAATCAATAAGAGAAAGAACCCGCCTTCAGGTCTGCTGAAATTTCCTGCTAATCTGGGTGTTCACTCGACATTAATGCGATTCTTTAAGTACAGCTACGGTGGTGTACGGGGATCGGAAATCACAGGTAGCGTTGATATAGTATTACCCCTTCCGAAGCAGATCCAGGACTCGTTCAAGATCAATGTGGCTGGTGATGAAATCGGAGCAATATCAGCTGGTGCAGCCCAAGTGTTAGCAGCTGGAGGAGATATGGACTCTCTTGTTGGTGATGCCGGAGCTTCTACTGCAAAGTCGATTATCGATGCAGTATCCGGTGGAGGTGGTATAGGCCAGTTGGGCACTGATATGATCCAGATGGGTTTATCCAAATCAAACCCAAATATATCCAATATGATGCGTAGTGGTAAGGGTAATGCACTCAACCCATTCGCCACATTAGTATTTAAAGGCGTTGATCTTAAAGTACACTCATTGGAGTGGATGTTATCCCCTGATAGTGAGCAAGAGAGTGCTACGCTGAAAGATATAATCAAAAATCTTCAGAGCATGGTTCTTCCTACGGTTGGTGGTATTGGAGCAGGCGGTGATCTATCTGCCATAGAGCGTGGACTCCTGCGTTATCCACATATGGTCGATGTGTACTTTCAAGGCATTGATATGAACTATTACTTCAAGTTCAAGACATCGATGATCAGTCAGATTAGCGTTGATTACACTCCTAATGGCATTGCTATCAACAAAGGTGGTCGGCCATCAGCAATTCGATTAACTATGACGCTTCAAGAAGCTTTCATTCATACAGCAGATGACTACGAGACTGGAGAGATAGAGGTCGCAGCCTCACCAGAATCTACTGGTAGCGCATCTGGTAATTACCCATACGTATTTGGGTCAGGCACTGGCGCAGATGGAGACGCAACATCAAGCGATGATGGTTCTATAACTAACGCATATGCTGCCGCAAATGGTGGAATCTTATGGGGTGGCGGTGCAGCCGAAGGTAACGATTCACCAACGGATATCATAACAGTTGGAGGTGTAGCAAGTACTAGGGCGACTCTAAACTCACAAGGAATCACCGATGATACAATCGCAAACAGTCCAGAGCTGTACTCGGTCAGTGGGGTTAATGTTGCGGATATCGTTGCCGTAAATGGAGTACCGAGAACGAGAGGAGACCTTAACGCAGAAGGCGTTACCGACGAAACCATAGCAAATAATGAATCGAAGTATTCTGTCACATCTAAACCAGCTGGTGGTTCTGGTGGTGGTTCTGGTGGTGGCTCTCCGTGGCCCAAGTTTGCAGGAGGAACAACTTCAAATAGTCCCGATGGACAAAGTAAAGCTACTGCTACATCAAATGGTTTATTAGAAGACGAAGTGTTCGTTGTTAACGCAAGCGGTGATGGTGGATATGTGGTGTCTAGGGCGGTTTTGAACTCGAGGAATATCACAGACGAGACGATTGCTAGCAACAGTGCATTGTATATTACCGGAACAGACAGCGTATTACCGAGTGGAGCATAATAATGTCATACTTTAAAAACTTTCCAACTGTGATGATAAAAGGTCAAGAAGTACTTGACATTACACGAAAGGTGAAACTATCAGCTGCACTTCGTTCGGTGAGTTTAGAGTATCTAAGCTATACGTTAGAGGATGGAGATAAGCCAGAGGACATCGCCAATTACTACTATGACAGCCCGGAATATGCATGGCTAGTGTTACTGTCTAACGAGATAGTCGACCCATACACTGAATGGTATAAGTCCAAATTAGAACTGGAAGCTTATATAAAGGTTCAGTACGAGTCCAAGTCTGGATTGACTGGTGACGCCGTGCTGAATTGGGCTAGGAACTCCAGTCTATCTAGTAATATAATACATTACCGAAGTCTGTATGAGCCTGCTGTCCAGATCAATCGTGCTACCTACCAACAGTCGCCTGCTTCCGAGTTCTATGCTATGCGTGTGTATGACTATGAGTATGAATTGAATGAGTCTAGACGAGAGATTAACCTGATCAATAAGTCGTATCTATCTCTTATTACAGATAGGTTTGTGGAGGTAATAAATGGCGAGTAATCAACAGCAGGCTGGCTTTTATACGCTAAAGCAGTTTAAGATCAGTCCCGTCATACAAAACGTTAATGACGTTGTTGATAAGAACTTGCCGGAAAGTACCGAATTGAATAAGGTTATTCTTAATTGGGGCATAAGCGAGAGTGTCAATAGTCCTTATGTTCACGGATATGCAGTAGTTCATGAAGGTAACAACATATTAGCAGATCTACCTATTATCGGCGAGGAAGAAGTTGATATCATGTATATAGATTTCTACGGTAAAACTCGCCGTGAGAGCTATTACGTATATGCTGTTGAGGAGATTCAACCTGAGAGTAGCATTAACGATAAAATCGTAAAGTACATTATTCGATTCTGTTCGAAGCAGAAGTTACATGCCGACACCACTGAGTTGCGTAGATCTTACGCAGACCAGACTATTAGTAGTATGGCAAGATCTCTATATGAAGACTACTTCTTAAGTGGCAATAGCTCTGATAAGGAAATTGATATAGAAGAGTCTGATGGGGACCAAACCCTTGTTATTCCGAATCTACGTCCTGACGAAGCAATGAACTTCCTCGCACGGCGAGCATTCTCTTCTAATAGTAAATCGTCATTGTTTAGATTCTTCGAGACTCGAGAGAAGTATTTCTTCTGTACGCATGAATACCTTATTGAAAAGTATAAGAATGATGTTTCTAATGATGCAATATCTATAAGCAACAATTTAAAGTTCATATATAGCACCATTGACGATAACACTGGACCCGGACAGATGATTGCCCAACAGTCTATATCATCGTTAGTGTATGGTAAGAAGGTCAATACGATAAGTGACATAAAGACCGGCGCATACCGTCGACGAGTCACAGAATTGGATTACATGAATAGAACTCGTATCACCCGTGACTATGACTATTCGGCGGAGCATGGTCAATATAAAGCAGTTGATAAGCTAAAGTTAACTCATACAAAAGCTTATATCGATACGTTCATGCAAGCAGACAATGCACCCGAGACTGTACTCGTTGCAGATTATCCACAGATCGGTCAGGGTAAAGGAACAGACCACCAGCTTAAGCCATATCAGTATTACTATGAGAACTACACGACAAAGCCTATCATCGATTATCACATGGAGGCGAATTCCATAGCATTTACCATCAAGGGCAGGGTTGATCTATATCCAGGAAAGCTTATTACAGTAGAGCTGTACGACTTTGCTGAAAGCCTTAGTGGTATGCGTACGCTAGATAAAGAACGAGCTGGATCGTATTTAGTACTTTCTGTCGAGAGTAGCTTTATTAATGACGAGTTTCTACAAAAATTGGTGGTATCGAAGGGCGGTCTTTCTGGAACAGCAGAGAAGGCGGCCAGTACCACAACAGTCGATACAACATTTAACATGATAAGTGGGTTGATAAAATGAGTGGACTATTTAATAACTTAGTTTGGTTTGTAGGCGTAGTCGAAGACAGCGCTGACCTGACTAATGCAGGACGTGTTCGTGTGAGAGCATTCGGCGTACATCCTCCTAAAGGCGAAGCATTACCCACAAACCATCTACCATGGGCCACAGTACTTGATGGTACATACGGAGCGGCTCAAGTGGTTCCAAAGGTCGGTGATTGGGTATTTGGGTTCTTTGTTGATGGCAGAGAAGCACAGCATCCTATGGTTATGGGTAGAATTCCGGGCATGAACTTATCATGGCCCGCTGGATCTGGTAAGCCAGGCGAAGATAGCTATATTCCGCCTGAGAGTCTACACGAGTTTGGTGCACCTCCGCTTCATAGATACGTCAGTGGAGAAGACTCCGAATTCGGTCAAGCCATTCTACAGAGAGCATTCCAACGCAGTGGTATAGACACAGCGGGCGATACCACGTTCGACGAACCACCTATTATGACTCCCGAGAGAAACCTCGACAACCGTGTTATTAAGTCTAAGAATGGCGATAACTTCTTAGTGCTATGTGATCCTGTAGAGAATGAGGCAGGTGACTTCATATTGCTATCACATTCGAGCGGATCTGTATTCCAGATTGATCCCAATGGTACAATATTCGTTAAGTCGTTCGGTGACACTTACAACTCAACCGAAGGCTTAGAGTTTAATAACGTACAAGGTAGTCAGCATACTAATATATCAGAAGACTGGACATTAAAGGTAGAGACTGGATCTGGTAAGGTATGGATTAATGGCGACCTCGATATCGAATGTGAGAACTTCAATGTAACTGCTCGTGGAACGGCGAACATTCGATCTGCTATTAAGACGAATATCTCGGGTGGTAGTGTTGGCATATTTGCATCAACTGATGATATCAACCTTGCAGCTAATAATAATATCAAGAATAAGTCTGGCAGTCTACTGAATGGTGGTGGATTTTACGTACAGAGCGATTATGGCGACGTACATCTCGATGCATATAAGATGAATCTATATAGCTCTACATACACTAAAATTACCGCAGCAGGTATACCGGCGATCAGTACACAACTATTACCATATCCCGATGTTACACATAAGGGCGTTGAGATAAACTCTCCAGCTGTTGTTAGCATTTCAACATTAGGCGCACTAGCACTTTCTGGTTCTACAACGTCAATCAAGGGCACTGTCGAGGCTAACCTAACCGGCGCAATCGTTGACGTTAAAGCGGATGGCCTTTTGAATCTGGAAGGTGGTGGCATAGCGAGTCTTGACGGTACGTTAGTTAACATTGGTATGGGTACTGGCGCTGCGGCTGGCATTACCGCTTCAACTACCGCTACGACTACGATACGGGGTACACAAGTTGCATTCCCATCAGCAGCGAAGAGTGTGACCGAGGTTGCAGCAGCAGTCGATCCGGGCGAGATACCAGCTAGTCGTGCGTCAATATTTGGTGGTAGTTTCGTTGAGAGACAGAACGCACCAATGACCAGTTTTATGGGACACGATGATGATACGAATGGTCCTAGATAACAATAAATACACAATACGTCAATATAAATTAGGAAGGAATATATGACCTTTTGCGATTCCAGCACACCTCTATCGTCGAGATTTGATGCACAAGTCTTGCGACCAGACAGTGCTATATTCGATAAGCTCTTCGATCCGGCGGCGCTTATTGAACAAGGTAACCCCTTGGATAAGGTGGATCGACAAAGTGTCGTCAATGTCACTAATAGACTAAACGATATACTTTCTGATATGGATCTTGATGCGTATCCAACTTTGAAGAAAAGGTTTGCGCAGCTGCCTATATCATACGTCGAGGTCGCAGACTTCGCACTAGCTGATAGCACCGACTTGGATAAAGTTTATGCTGCCATGCGAGACTTTGATCCAACTGGCGGCACTGCCACTGGAACCGCTGGTGCTGCTACTGGAACCGCTGGTGCTGCTGTGAGTAATTCTGCGAATGAGTCTGGGTCAGGCGGAACTGGTGGCACTAGTGTTGGTCAAACGGGAGTAGGTGGTACTGGAAGCGATGCTGTAGTGAGTGCAGCAGCATCTGGTATCGGCGCTGGCATACCAGGGACAACATCAGTAATAGATGCTAATGGAAACACACTTGACGTGACACGAGATGTGAACGATAATATAACATCTGTTGTGACGAGTGACCCGTCTGGTAATGCAATATCGTCTACAGAAGTAACTACAGATATTGATGGTAACGTGAAATCAGTAACTAAAGATTCTGAAGGTAATACCACCTCAACATCAACTCGTGATACGGCTAGTGATGGCACCGTATCCACAAAAACAACATCGTCCACAGGCACCACGTCGACCAGTAAAACCGATGCGACTGGCACGAAAACTACAGTAACTGATTCGTCGGGTACCACAACGACTACGAATACGGACACTGCTGGTAATACGACGACTACCACTACCGATGCATTAGGTGGAACGACGACGACTACGCAGCAAACAGGAACGACTGGATCGGCAACACGGGAAAATGATGTCCTTGATGTATTAGCTGCGTTAGCTGTTCCTGTAGCTATAATAGCATTTCTATCAAACTTCGATTTCCACCTAGACAATAACATTGGTGGATCTATAGCAGGTGGTCTGTGTGGACAGTTCGGAAACATATTCGATAAATTGTTTGGACTCTTTGATCTAATCAAATCTGGTAAAGATAAGATATCGGATATTGGTAACGATAATGAGAAAGACCCTGTAAAGAAACTTAAGTCTATAGGGTTTAGTCTAATCATTAAAGAGATGTATGCTAATATTGTCAAGATCATTAAAAAGCTTGTTAAGGAAATAAAGAAACGAGTTAAAGCTATGGTGGACTTCTCGGTGTCTATAGCAAGTAATATATACAATAAGATAAAAAAGATGGCAGAGAGTATACTAAACTTCTTCTCTGACATAAACATAGGTAAGTTTTTCCTAAGAATAGAGTCGTTTGTCGCCTCCACTGCATCACAGTTCGAAAGAATCACGGCAGAGGTCTTAGGTTTGTTGATGTTTCGTTTCTGTCAGTTCTCGGATACACTACAAACAGTTCTTATGGGGCCAGCAACAGCACTAACAACTCTAGCTACCGCTGTTGCGACCGAGACTAGTATTGCTCAGAATACATCACTAAGACAGACAAGAGAGGCAGTGAGTGCCGGTGGAATACGAATAACGGCAGTCGATCGAGAGAAGGCAAAGGCTGAAGCGATTGCTACCAATAATGCACCACGTGCTGGTAGAGTCACCACAAAAACTGATGCTGTATTTGATCCTCAAGTTGATTGGCAGACACCACGTGGAGCCACTTTAGCTGAAAATGCTGCGATTAGCACACTGACCGAAGATGGTATAACCAACAAGTTTTCATTCTCGGCGAGTCTTAAGAGCGATGTTGGAAATTGGCAGAAAGTACAATCAGATGTGTGGGTTCGACTATTGAGAATCAGTGAACAGACGGGCAAACAGTACGTTGTTAACTCTGGATTTCGAGACAAAGCGCATAACATCGCAGTTGGTGGATCTTCGGACTCGATCCATATGAGTGGCTATGCGATCGATGTTATCGTATCGTCTGCGGACAGAGAGGACTTCTTCCTAGCAGCAGAACGAGCGGGATTCACTGGTATTGGTATATACAACACATTCATTCACCTTGATTGTGGTGCGAGAAGGATGTGGGTAGCAGGACATGGATCTGAGAGTGGCTCTAGCTATGCGCTGACAGGTTCCACTAAGAATAAGTGGGTTAATGCTATACCAAAGCACAATAGAGACGAATATAGAAAGAACTCTGGTATACCAGTTGAACAGTTGGCTAGGCAGAACTCTCTTGAGACTAAGCGAGCTATTGCAGCAGAAGCTGCTACTCAACACACAAAACGCCGTGGCTAACGCATAAATACAAGAAAAGGAAATACAATGGCAGGTCTAACACCAAGAACACGAGCACGAGAATTGTATTCCGATTTCTCTAAGAATCTGGATCAAGTACCCGGACGCAATGATCTATCTAGGAAGATCAACGAGAATGCGGTGAAAGAGTCTATTAAGAACATCGTCCTCACGAATAAGGGCGAGAGGCTGTTTCAACCAAGCATAGGGTGTAATATTTCGGCATCATTATTCGAAAATCTGGATGCTAATACGATTCTTATTCTAAAGGATAACATTAAAACTGCTATCCGTACGTATGAACCACGTTGCGATCTAAAAGACGTAGAGATTATAGCAGACTTAGACACTAATAATTTGCAAGCGACTGTTCTGTTTAGCGTACTAAATACAAGTACGACCTCATCTATAACACTCGATCTTGTCAGGGAAAGATAAATGGCTAATATATCACCAGTAACAGACTTAGACTTCTTTGCCACTAAAGAAGCCCTTAAGACGTTCCTAAAGAACCAAGACAGGTTCAAGGATTACGACTACGAGGGGTCGAACATGAATGTCCTATTGGACGTTCTATCATACAACACATTCTATAATAACTACTATTATAACATGGCAGTGTCTGAGATGTTTCTTGATAGTGCCTCACAGCGTAATAGTGTCATTAGTCACGCCAAAGAGCTTAACTATATGCCACGGAGCAGACGGTCATCCGCCGTCACGTGTGATATTACCTTCACTGCGGCTGCTGATTATGGGTCTAACTTCATAGCCATACCTGCTAACTCATCGTTTACTGGACATTGTGGCAATAAGACCTACATCTTTTTAAACGAGAAGGCATACGTTGCTGCACGAAGCTCAACATCACCAACGTCCTTTGTAGCAAGCTCGGTTGAGTTGTTTGAAGGTCGATACATAACCGAAGTGTTATCCGTTGCTGATACCACCATATCCAACTCTTGGATAGACACCCGTAGTATCACCATGACTGTTAATGGCGTTGCATTCACTTATAAGAGTGAGATATTTGGTGTGGGATCGGTCGATAAAGTATTCTATCTCCAACCCGAGAATGATGGTCGATACAGCGTACAATTTGGTCAAAATCGATTCGGATTTCAGCCTACGATCACAGATTCGATCTCGGTGTCGTATAGACTGTGTACAGGCCCGGAAGCGAATGGCGTTAATAGTCTGTCACTGCCATCATCATTCGGTGGAGCAAGTTCTAACATAATCGCAGTATCTGGTCAGTCTGCCGGTGGATTCTATGGCGAGGGCATTGAGTCTATTCGTACGTTTGCACCGAAGGCGCTTCAAGTACAAGAGCGAGCTATCACTAAGCGTGACTACGAGACTCTGTTACGAGCAAGATTTCCGAACATCCAAGCAATCTCTGTGTACGGCGGTGATGAAGTTGATCCTCCTAAGTACGGCAAGGTCATCATCTCCATCGATGTTGCTGGTGGCCAAGGCGCTGCCGAATATGAGGTAGCTAACTTTAAAAACTACCTAAAAGACAAGACTCCTTTGACGATTGATCCGATCTTCGTTGCAGCTAAGTTCTTGTTTGTCGACACAGTAATCAATGTCAAGTATGATGCTAACCTTACTTCTAAGTCAGCAGCGCAGATCAAAAACGAAGTGTATTCTGCCGTTCTCACCTATCAGACTACATACTTAAACGATTTCAATAAGACACTCCGCCAATCTCGATTAGCGGCAACCCTTGATTCGGTAGATGGATCTATCATAAGTACTGATATCGTTGCTAAACCAATTATCGAATATATTCCTGTACTTAACATAGCAAGTAGTCCGTCGTTCTCATTTGAGGATGCACTTGTTAAGCCATATGCATTTGATGCTATCACTGGTTTCGATTCATTCAATCCAGCTGTAAGTACAACCAAGTTCACTTATGATGGCGCACTCGTTACCATGCAAGACGATGGGTTGGGCAGCTTCATGCTCGTCACGGCAGGAACGGATGTAGCACGAGTGTTTAAGTACGGCGTTGGTACGGTAAACTATACGACTGGTGCTATCAAGCTATCGAACATCACCGTTGATGACTTCGAAGGCGCAGCAATCAAGTTCACAGCTTCTACTGTAAACAAAGACGTTAAGACTCCAAAGGATAGAATAATATCTATTCGTGGCGAAGACATTACAATCAACGTAACACCATTGGCGACATAAAATGAGTTTAGTAGTCCGAGATAGTATACACTCAGGAATCGACCAACAGTTCCCATCTGTCTACAGAGAAGATGGCGAGTTCATGGTCGAGTTTACAAAGGCATATTACAAGTTTGTCGACGAGCGCATGGATCGAAATATACCTAAGTTGCGGGACATCGACACTACGCTTTCATCCTTTCTAATATTCTTTAAGAAGAAGTATCTAGCAGATCTACCACTTGATACCGTGATTGATACACGCTTTATCATCAAGCACGTATCGGACTTGTATCGAAGAAAGGGTACTCAGGAATCACTTGAACTTCTCTTCCAATTGTTCTATAATGAGCAGATTGAAGTGTTCTATCCTAGCTCGAACATACTGCGTCCTTCGGATTCTGTTTGGGGTGGCGACATATTTCTCGAGATGCGACCAGTGTCCGTCGTTGACGACTATCCCATTCAAAAGGGTGATCGAATTTCTGGTGATATATCATCTGCTGTAGCATTCGTGGATCAGGTCAACTTCGTAAACTTCTCGGGATCTCTTATTCCGCTAGTGTACGTGTCTAGCACAGTAGGTAAGTTCTCTTCGGATGACGGTTTGACTGTAGTTCGATCAGGAGTGACGATTATAGTAGGAAAGCTGATATCAGGATCGATTAGTGATGTCACGGTTAGTCCAGAGTTTCGAGTGTCTGGTCAAGTATCTGGCGATAGACTTAAGCTTCTATCTACCAAGTTTGGCGTTGATGCTACAGGATATGTACTATCGATATCTGATGCGCCGACTGGACAGATCACATTCAACATCGAAGACGGTGGATTTGGGTATGTTAACCCACTGTCTGCTTATGCATCAAACAGCATAGGCATCAGTAATCAAGTATTAGTTGTTGACCCAACGAGTGTGGTTAGTATTAAGGCAGGCGACATAATCTCCTGCGATGAGGCTGAAGTAGTATCAGCAAGTGGAAGTGTGTATGCATCGACACCGAGTCCAATCAATGGGACCGGGGTCGTAGTAGCTTTTGTTAAGCACCTGCTATACATTAGAACAACAGATGATGTTACCCGAGCGTCTAGATTAAACGAGACTGTATCATCGGGAACCTATATCGGACAGTATGTGATACCAGTTGAGCTGTTAAGGACCATCGCTGGTGATGCTACGGATAATCATGGTTGGGGTATCATACTAACTACAATTTCGAACAATGGATTTGCTAACGGCGATATAACCAATAGCGGTGGATTAACTGCTCAAGATGCGACTGAGTTAGAGTCTTATATAAACGGGAGTCAGACTGATGTGAACTACATAAATCACATCGAGACACAACTTCTTCCCTCGTTGGGCATCTATAAGCAGTTCACGTCATTCCCTGTCGCACCCGAAACGTCTGGCGGCGATGCAATTACCGATTCTACCACAACTATTAAAATTAACGACCTCGCCTCGGACACAATCACTGCCATTGCGGACTATAACGATACTGCAAATTTCGAAATTGCTGGTATCACAGAGATCGAGGATGTTACGCTAATTACAGATCAGATCGGTGACTATAGCAATATAGCACTCGATTCTACCGACTATGGTATGTCTGGTGCCGGGTCCGAAATAATAACTACCACGATAAATGATGCGTTCACTCCATTGTCCATACAGTTAGGTGCAATAGCATCACTTAAGATAACATCATCTGGCACGAACTATCAGAATAATGTGTTTATCGATGCGCTCCATGCCAACGTCTCCAAGTTCGATAAGAAAGATCTTATAATCAACTTCACCAATCCAAACTTCTTAATGCAAGTCGGCGACATTATCACCCAGGAAAGGGAGATCGAGAACTTGGTATTGGGTGACGGATCAATGATCGATTATACGGTTAAGGCTAGATTTCTTAAGCGAGTTGACAACGATTATTACTTTAGACAGATAAGCTTCTACGACTTTGATGAGGACATATCGATATTAATTGTAAACAACCCATATAACATAGCCAGTATTAGATATGACGTAGACTCACTGCCAATGGGCGCAAACGCATCGATAAGTGGTACTGCTAGCTATGAGATCGGTCAGATCGAGACCATAGCAACCATCAACAGTGGCTATAGATACACAGACGGCGAAGTCGTATCAATCGTTAACATCGAGCCAAACAGTGCGTACTACAATCAGGTGGTGGCCAGTGCGACCATACGAACATTTGGTGCTGGTAGTACAGAGGGACGTTGGAAAACCACTACGTCCTTCTTAAGTGAAGCGAGTAAGCGGATTCACGACAACCATTATTATCAAGAATATTCGTATGAGGTGTCATCTATTATTGACCCGGCTAAGTACGAACCGTTGATCAGGGACACCATTGGCGTTGCTGGCACAAAAATCTTCAGTTCACCTTTGATAAATAGTAGTAATAATGTAAGCTCCAAGGTAGACATTGATTTCCAAATTTGGGATGGTGATGTACTCGATACAGAATATACGGCAAGCATAACCGCATCCATGGGGAATTAACGCATGTCTACTATAACACGGATAAACGGATAGACTAATGGCAAAGATTATTACAGAGAACTTTAGAGTTGAAACTGCTAGCGAGTTGTTTAATTCACTTAAGAACGAAAACACTACGTTAAGCGACAATTTTCTAACACTACTTCAGTCGTATAACACTGATAATACGCTAGGGCTTTCTTCTGCGAATACGACTGATATTCAAGATTTCGTCGATGCACAGCTAACGAGTCTGAGACCAGAATCGCACTACTACATCATGGCATCAAGTATTGATAAAGCCAATGTGATCTCGAATACTCAGATAGAAAAACGATTGTTTACCAATAGGGTTATCTTTGGAAATAGGATAACAGATAACGATGTTCGCTATATGTTCTATAAAAATAACTGGACATCTGGCATAGTATATGATGACTTTGATGATATGGAAGATGTCACCACATCGAATACGGTTGTAACCGTTCCTGATATTGAAGGCAACTATACAGTTTTTAAGTGTATAGAGAATAATTACGATAGCCCTTCTACGATAACTCCAGTGTTTAGTGGTATCGTATCATCTTCGGACGAGTTTATCGTTACAGCAGACGGCTATGTGTGGAAGTATCTATTTTCCATCACGGCTTCTGATGCCACTATCTATCAAACGTCGGACAGCTTACCTCTTCCTTATCCTGCATATGGAGACGTTGATGTAATTTCTGCTGCAAGAGAGACTGTTTCGCAGATTATAATCGAATCTACGCCTATCAATCAGTTCAGTGCATATCTATTCGGTCCTAATGGTAGCAACACCAATGCGTCCGATGTTACAGTATTCTCTCAAGCTCAGAGTGGTACAACAAAGAACGTTGTTGTTGATATAACGCCAAAGGTTGGCTTTTCCTTATACTCGACAGATGATGCGTACGCTAATATGTATCTAAAGATATCGGAGTCTGGAGAACTGTATAATGTTGTTGCATCTTCGTATGCTTCTGCTACACAGATCAGACTCACGATAACGACTGAGGTTGATATTCCACAGAACACATTATGCCAGTTACTTCCTAAGATTATAGTCAGTGAGAGCACTCTTAGCGGATCTCCTTGTCTAGCTCACGGTATTCTTGATCAGTTCGGGACACTGGTTAGAATTGGTTTCAGATCAAAAGGCACCGAGTATAAGATAGCTAAAGCCCAAGTTGCTTACCCAAAAGGTCTTACTGCAACATCACCTACCGTTCTACGGTGCGTTGTATCGCCAAGAGGTGGACATGGCTCTGAGCCAGTTCACGAGATGGCCATGAGTAGACTTGTGATCATCACAAACTTTTCGGGCGTCGAGGGTATTATACCTGACGCAAACTCGTACACTAAAGTCGGTCTAGTGAAGAATCCAGAATTTAGTGATGCTGTGTTCGTTGACTCATTCGATAACAGAGCTTCGATGACCATAGCTGGGGATGTAACGGGTACTGCTTTAGCAGGACATGTTATTCAGCAGTATCTCAAAGATTCCTCTGTCACTACTTTGTACCCAGGCAACTCGTATGTAATAACGGATTTTGGTACAACTACACAGTCACTATGGAACATTGCTGCCGGTACGTCTGGGGTTGTTTATAAGCTAGGAGACGCATTCGTTGCAGTATCTGTGACATCTGGCACTGGTGTTGTGAGTCATTATAAATTTGCTCCTACAGCTGGCGATGTCATTGATGAAGGCGATGAGGTCATAACTGCTAAAATACACCAAAGTGTGTATGATTCTGGTTTGAACTCGACCACAATCTATATGGTAGACTACGTGGGTGCATTTGAGAATAAGTTTCAAAATGGCACTATCTACATCAGAACCAGCTTGACTGCCACTAGTGCTTATACATTGAGTATAAATAATGCTAGTACCGATGTAGTTTATGGAAAATACGTAGCCTATACCGGAGATCTACTTCATTACATTGATTTTGATCCTATCACCAGACAAATAGATCGCAAAGAAAAGATAAAATTTATCTTTGACTTTTAAACTGTTAAGGAAAGAGTATAATACATGGGCATTAATACAGACTTAAACGTTGATCCGTACTATGATGACTTTAGCGAGGCAAAACAGTTTAACCGCATTCTGTTTAAGCCCGCCAAGGCAGTACAAGCACGAGAACTGACGCAATTGCAGACGATCCTCCAACAACAGGTAGAACGTTTTGGTGCGAACATCTATAAAGAAGGTACCATCATTAGTGGTATCAACCTTACTGCTCGTGACGATCTTTTCTTTGTAAAATTAAACGATCAAGCTGGATTTGTGAATCCAGCCGTCTATGATCAAGTGACTACAGTTGAAGGTGTTATAACCTCATATACGATCACTGGTCAGACTTCAGGTCTAGTCGCAGAAGTAGTCAAGGGTCAGAATGGCTTCCAAACTCAGAATCCTGATCTAAAAACATTCTACATCAAGTATTTGACCTCGACTCAAGACGGTGACAATGATGTTAAACAGTTTCAGTCAGGCGAGTCACTCGTTGTAACTGATTCATTAGGCGCACAAGTAATCACCGTCACGGCAGCGACTGTTGCTAGTCACGTTGGTCGATCCTTTGGCGTATCTTGTGAAGCTGGAGTTGTCTTCCAAAAAGGACACTTCATATTCGTCGAGAAGCAGTTCATTATTGCATCAAAATACTCTAACATTCCGGGCACAGTGTCAGTTGGTTTTGCGGTAAAAGAGAACCTAATTACATCGAATGGCGATTCTACGTTACTTGATAACGCATCTGGTTTCAACAACGAGAATGCTCCAGGCGCTGATAGACTTCAGTTGGTCCCAACACTCGTATCCTACTCGACTGCAACAGAGCCAACAGAGTTCTTCGCACTCATTCGATATGTAGATGGCAGCCCAGTTCGTATTCGTGATCGTACCGAGTTCAATTCTATCAACTCCGAACTCGCTCGTCGCACATACGAAGAATCTGGCAACTACGTAACTCGTGGACTTAATGTCACACTCGAGCAGACTGGTCTGGATGCATATGCTGTAGTATCTCCTGGTAAAGCGTACGTATTTGGTAACGAGATCGTTAACGTTTCAAGCAAGCGTCTATTGATCGATCCTACAACTCTTACGCAGACGAAGACTAACCAGTTCACTGGCGTATCTTATGGTCAGTACTATACGTATGATCACACAACTGGTCAGGCATTGGATAACTTTGCAATTGACGGCAGCCGAGTGTCTATCTATAATGGCGCTACCGTAGTTGGAACATGCTCCATAGCAAACGTAATTCCCGGCAAACTCTTTGTATATGCAATCGATCGTGTTGCCGGACAAGAGAACGCTACACCAACTAAGATCTCTAATACTCCACTGACCAACACTGGTGTATTATACGGCGCTAACGGTGCAGGTAAGATCTTCGATGCAGGTAAATCAAGTCTATCATCAATCTCTGCTGTATCATTCGTACAACGAAAGCGCATTGCCGTAGCATCTCCTTCAGCAACTTTGACTATATCGCCTACCTCTAACGAGCAGCCATTGACATCAAACATATTCGCCGTAGACGCAGTAAATAATGTTATTGCATGTACAGCGACAGTATCCGCTGGTATAGTAACCATAACTCTCGAAGCTAGCGACCCAGCATTCTTGTACTATGATGCGATCGTCACTAATACTCAGCAAGATGCACTGGAAGAGATTGACGTTTACGTGAAAGCAGTGTACGCTGACGGTAAAGTGACGACTGGTCTGCCTAACGTTGTACAGATTCTTGAGGTAGTAGATGACTTTGGAAGTGTTGATGCTATCGACGTTACCGGTAAGTTCAGACTTGTCACGAATCAGAAAGATCATTTCTATGACATTTCTCACCTAACAGTGAAGACAGGCGAGACCCTCGAGAACTCAAATCTTCTGATGAAAGTTAAGGTTCTGCGCCGAACGTCTACCATTGGTAGTGGATATTTGACTGTAGACAGCTATAATAACGTAACATCTAAGACGCTGATTAAGTTGTATTATGGTAAAAATGGTGTTGAATATAACCTGTTGAACGCATATGACTTTAGACAGTACGTCACTCCGGTTGTTACATACTCAACAAGTTCAGCTGGTGCGCCGACGGCAACGGTGGTATCTAAAACTATCATATCTGGTGTATCTCCATCAATCGATAGCAGCATATCATCAACTCAGTCATATTATATGGCCAGAATCGATAGCTTAGTGGTTGACGAGTTTGGGGTGTTCTCTATATACAAGGGTGGTGAGGCAGAAGCTCCAAGAAGACCTTCTATTGCTGGATTGTACGCAATCAACCACATACTAGTTCCTGGAGATCAGGCAAATAACTTAACGAAGATCTCTGGTAATAACTCTATACAGATTCAAGACGTTTCTAATAAGACGTATACGATGGATGACATCGGAAAAATTGAACGAAAGATTGATCGGCTCACTGATCTAGTGGCTCTTAACGTACTAGAGAAAGAAGCTAATGATATCTTCATTCCAGATGCATCAGGCATCAATCGATTCAAGAATGGTATCCTGGTAGATGGATTCAAAGGACTCCAGATAGGTGATGTATCTGATCCTGCTTTTAAAGCTGGTGTAGATAAGTCTAGAACCGTTGCAACTCCTGCGGTAACGCAATACCAAGTTGATATGAAGATTGCGTCATCTGTTGGCGCTAACGTATTTCAAGATGTCGCAACTCTGGCCGATGTAGGAACACGAGTAGCATCTATTCGTCAACCGTATGCCACTACCTTCAGAAACTGTGTATCTAGTTTCTATAGCTATCAAGGCAGATCAAACTTGCATCCTCCATTCGATGCTGGTTACAATATGATCACGAACCCAGAAGTCGAGTTCGAAGTTGATTTTGCCGAATCTCTTCTGGATCTGGTCGATAACATCCAAGAGATGATGCCACTCACTCGAGAAGATGTGGACACGTCCGAGTCTAACGGATTTGTTGGTATTGGATCTGGTCAGGCGCAGCGAGATTATATCACGTCTCATGCACAAACAGCCGATATATCAGCCGTAAACAGCAAGTTCTCTACACCTGTAGGCAACTTCGTCACTGATATCAACACTAAGCCTTATGTTCAGGCTAGAGAAGTTAAGGTACTTGTGACAGGTCTTAGACCAAATACACGTCACTACTTCTACTTCCAACAAGCAGCTGTTGACACCCATGTGTATCCTGGTACAATTAACTCTACTACTGAGTATAACGTCTCCGCAGTTCAGATTAGTGGAACCAAAGGTGGTGCAGTTCGTACAGATTCAGAAGGAACACTCAGTGCAGTCTTTAAGATTCCTGCTGATACGTTCTTTGTTGGTGAAAATGTGTTAGAGATGGTTGACGTAAACGTCTATGCTAATATAGAGTCAACCAAGACTTCGTACTCAAAAGCAACTTACCGAGCGTTTAACTTCGATATCGGTAAGTCAGAATTGAACTATACGACTCGTACCGGCGATATCGATGTGTCTGATACTGTTGTGCAACGCCAGTTTACTCGGGCAGCTCCAACAGATCCTATCGCTCAAACGTTTAAAATACGAACAGCTCAGGCAGCTGGCGCAAGTACTGTGATGCTTAGTGAGATTGAAGTATACTTCAAAACTAAGAGCATTGCGACTGGCGTTACAATAGAGCTTCGTGAAGTTGTAAATGGGTACCCAGCAAAATCTATACTTCCTTTTGCTAGAAAACATCTACGTTCAAGCCAAGTTAATGTATCAACTACTGCTGCAATAGCTACTACGTTTGAATTTAAGAACCCAGTTAAACTTAATGTAGAGAAAGAGTACTGCTTCGTTGTTATTCCTGATGCAAACTCTCCTGACTATTTGATCTGGACTTCAAAGGTTGGTGGCACTGATGTCGCAACTGGAGTATCAATCACTAACGATTGGGGTGACGGAATTCTGTTTACCTCAACTAACGATAGTGCTTGGAAGTCCTACCAAGATGAGGATATCAAGTTCTCGGTGAAGCGTTATGATTTCCAAACAACCGGTGGATATATAAACCTTGTTCCGAATGATGTTGAGTTTCTGACTGTACGTGGAACAACCA